>ENA-OWNT01000283-OWNT01000283.1-seawater-metagenome-genome-assembly--contig:-NODE-283-length-136484-cov-6.993622_pt1 | contig 136484 bp, 116 predicted proteins | sample MGYA00238136_ERZ651165 | MGnify/ENA primary metagenome ERZ651165 (study PRJEB26861, sample SAMN08777766) | seawater metagenome | isolation source: coastal seawater | place: USA: Florida | collected...
GTCCCATTAGGGAGCTCGCAACCATTAGGTTGTTTCCGTTAGGGGTAATTTGGCTACCGTCCTTAGGCAATTCCATAATCTCGTGGCTGGATGACACAGTAGCCGACTTGATTCCAAAGTCAAGCCTCTTTTCGAGTAATACGTCATACAATCTCCGAATGACATCGTATTCCCTCTGCATTTTAAGAACCTTGTTGTTTACTTCAGGAAAGGCTTGAAGTTCGGCTTCAGCGGCTCTATTACTTTCTCGCAAGAGTTCAATATCTGTTTGAATGTCATCCATTTTCAAATCCAGAATTCTCTTTATTGCCTGGATGGTACTCTCAACGTCCTTGTCAAAAATTTCATTAAAGTCCAATTTGGCATCTTCCCTAATCACAACTCTCGCATCTCTTCTGCTAATTAATAGAGTGCGAAGTCTGTTCATTTCATCTCCGATCAGTGCCGCTGCTACATCAGTAAACACAGGAAGGTTGGTGGAGAGATCATCTAAATTAGCATCTAATGATTCCTTAAACCGTCTTATTCTAATTAACTGGTTTTGAAGTTTTGCTTCGGCCCTTAAATCAGTAATGTAGTTACCCGTTAAAAGTGTACTAAAGTCACCAGTGTGGTATACCGATTTATCTGCCGTGAAGTCATTGAGCTTCTCTTCTACTCTGGTTAACGAATCCTCGAGTTCGCCGAGTTTTTCGTCCACAAACTTCAATGCATTTTGAAAGGCTTCCCTCTTTTGCTCATCTGAGTAGTCGATATAAAGCTGAGGAACCAGTCTGGCCAAGTGCACAGCATAGGGTGCCACTGTATTGGTTACTTTAATATTGAAATCATAATCGCCTTTCTTTACTGAAGTATATGACTTAATGGCCTTAAGACTCATGTCTTCATTGAGTACCCTTACAAGCACCTCTGAATAACGGTTTTCGCGATCAACCCGAAAACCGTCTTCATTCATCTTGCCATATTCAAACTTTGTCAGATCGTATGGATTGCCGTCTTCATCAGTAGTTCCATATTCATAGAGATTGTCGTTGTCTTCTGTTGCTTTTATAAAGAAGTACTTTCCAAATTTTCTAAACTCGGAAGAATCAATGGCAATGGTCACAGGAAGTTCACTTTTGTCCTGTTCTACTATACCACGAATTCGACCCTTCTTGTAGTAGCGAACTCTTAAATCAGCATTCTGCTCAACAAACTTCATAAACTCAGTACTCTGAATTTTAATGAGGTCCTGATCGTTCTGATCAAAAAAGCGAGTTCTTACATTTTTAGTTTGACCAATGATCTCTTCAAGAGGGTCTCCCTGACGGTTCACGTTAATGAGCATTTTTGAATTGGCTTCATAAACGGGGATGGCATAGCGCAACTGAAGATAACCAGCCAAGGCACCAAATGCCAAACCAATGACTATCAGGTACCAATACTTTATAAGGTGACTAAGAAGTCTACGAAAATCAAGACCTCCGCCTTGTTCCAGCTCTTCTAGTTCAATCGAATTATCCATGAAAGTCTATTGCTGATTGAGTTGTCGCAGGGTTACTACCAATAGAAGACTTGATGTAACAAAGGACAGTGTAGTACTGAAGTTTTGTAGGAAGGTGGTTTCAAATCCAAGTGTTTTGATCTTCACCGGACGAACGTATATAACATCATTTGGCATGATATAGAAGTACTCTGATTCAAAAATGTCTTCCCCCAACAGGTCAACTTTTTTCATTTCTAAATCTCCTTTTTTCTTTCTCATGATGTACACATCATTTCGCTTTGCAAAGGTGGTCATATCACCAAATTCAGCCAATGCCTGGTATATGTTGTAGTTTCTTTCAAGCACAACATACCTACCCGGTGAAGCAACATCTCCAAAAACAGAGAATCGAAGTCCACCAAGTTTCACTGCCAGATAGTATTTGCCTGGATTAAAGTACTCAAGGAGTCTTCGCTCAATTTCATCATGCAGCTCGGCAATGGTGAGCTCAAATACCTCTATTTTTCCTAAGGCGGGAAGATTTATATAGCCACTGTCATCAACTATATAGCCAGTGAGGTAAAAAGGATCGCCACCGATTCCAGCCTGTATTTGCTGGTTGTTATTTTGCTGTGGCATATACGACTTAGAAAACAGTGCTGCGATTCTTGGATCTTCACTTGTAATCTTAACATCGACAATATCGTCTATTTGAAGACGATATTCTGTTTTGGGAGGTGAGAAGTACCGTACGGAATCTTGATCGACATCCTGCATAAATTGCCAGTACACCTGCTTTTTATAAGGCATACAGCTAAACATGAGAGTAGAACAAAAAACAACAATAAGTAACCTGGGAAACCTACCCATATACAATGAAATTTGGATTCAATAGACTCTCCTTATTATATAGGAGGTGATTTTCACCGGGATGTTCTATCACCTTGCCACCGCTTTCTTCCACAACGCATTGTGCTGCTCCGGTATCCCATTCCATAGTAGGACCTAATCGGGGATACACATGGGCATCGCCTTTGGCTACTAACATAAATTTAAGAGAACTACCCGTTGGCATTAATTCCGGTTCATTAAACTGCTCAACAAAAGTGCGAGTTGCTTCATTGAGGTGAGAACGGGAACACACAATTTTCACACCTTTTTGCCCTTTTTCGTAAGTTTTAGTGCTAAGAAGCTGAGGCTCAGAAGAATCAGACACCAAATAAGCACCTTTCCCTTTAGATGCATAGTACATCTCGTCTTGAACTGGTACAAAAACTACTCCCATGGTAGTCTTTCCGCCTTCAATTAGCGCAATGTTTACTGTAAACTCTCCGTTTCTTTTGATGAATTCCTTCGTTCCATCCAAAGGATCAACAAGCCAGAATGTATCCCAGGACCTTCTGTTTTCTTGCTCCTCGCTGGTGCTCTCTTCCGAAAGAATAGGTATCTCAGGAAAAGCCTTCTGCAACCCTTCGCAGATGACAACATGCGACTCTCTATCAGCAAGCGTTAGTGGTGAGCTGTCAGACTTAGCTTCTACTTCCCAATTCTGGCTAGGATCATGGTAAATTTCCAGAATGCGCTCTCCGGCTTTCCTCGCTATATCAACTACTATATTTATATCCATTCACTATGGGCTTACTTCCTGATAAAGGTTTTAAGTTTGCAAACTTAAATTCAAAAAGCAGATTGAGTCATATTTATCCAATATTTGACCAAATCCTGGACCGCAAATCCAAAGAGTCACGGCTCAAACAAAAGGGTCTCGTGATTTGGTTGATCGGACTCTCAGGCTCTGGAAAGAGCACAATAGCTAAAAACTTTGAAAAGCGCCTGTTTCAAGAAGGCGTGATCACACAGCTTCTTGATGGAGACAATTTAAGGTCTGGCCTAAACAATAACCTAGGTTTTAGTGCGGATGACCGCGTAGAAAACCTGAGAAGAACGGCTGAAGTAGCCAAACTTTTCAAAGAAGCCGGTATAGTTACAATATGTAGCTTCATTACTCCTACAACAGCATCAAGAGATGCCGTAAAAAAGATTGTAGGTACTAATGATTATGCCGAAGTGTACGTCAACTGTCCGCTTGAAGTGTGTGAAGAGAGAGATGTAAAAGGCCTGTACGCTAAGGCACGGGCAGGTGAAATTCCTGATTTCACAGGAATCAGCTCTCCTTTTGAAGAACCAAAAAATCCAAACCTTGTTTTAATGAGTGCTGAAAACGACGTGGATACCTGCGTAAATCAGCTACACAATTTTGTACTTCCGTTAATTACTTACCAATAATGTCATACAGACTATCTCACCTAAAACAGCTCGAATCAGAATCGATATATGTGATTCGTGAAGTGGCAGCACAATTTGAAAATCCAGTGCTCCTGTTTTCTGGCGGTAAAGATTCTATTGTAGTGCTACACTTAGCGCTCAAAGCCTTTTATCCGGCAAAACTTCCTTTTCCTATAATGCATGTAGACACAGGACATAATTTCCCTGAAACTATTGAGTTCAGAGACCGCATAGTTGAAAAACTAGGTGTAAAACTCATTGTAGCTTCCGTACAGGATTCTATTGACAAGGGGCGTGCTGTTGAAGAAAAAGGTATAAATGCCTCAAGAAATGGTATTCAAGCCATTACACTTATGGATGCTATAGAAGAGCACAAGTTTGACTGTGCGCTGGGTGGTGCCCGTAGAGATGAAGAAAAGGCCCGTGCCAAAGAACGTTTCTTTTCTCACAGAGATGAATTTGGACAATGGGACCCCAAGAACCAGCGTCCGGAGCTATGGAATATGTTTAACGGTAAGAAAAACTTTGGCGAACACTTCAGAGCTTTTCCAATAAGTAACTGGACGGAGCTAGATGTATGGCAGTATATTAAGGAAGAAGGTGCAGAGTTGCCTTCACTTTATTTTGCACACGAGCGCGACGTAATTGAAAGAAACGGCGTGTTCTTGGCTACTACCAACTTTCTGGAGCTTGCGGAGGGAGAAGTACCAGAAAAGCGTATGATTCGATTTAGAACTATTGGAGATGCCACTTGTACCGGTGCCTGGGAAAGTGAAGCAGATACCATTGATTCTATTGTTGATGAAATCTCAGTAACACGCCTAACCGAGCGTGCTTCCAGAGCTGACGACAAACGATCAGAATCGAGCATGGAAGACAGAAAAAAACAAGGTTACTTCTAGAACACAGACAATTAAGGATAATATTTAAGATATGGACATGGATTTATTGAAGTTCGTAACCGCAGGTAGTGTTGACGACGGTAAGAGTACGCTTATTGGACGCCTGCTTTACGACACCAAAACCATTTTTGAAGATACCCTGGAGCAGGTAAAAACCAGTAGTGAAAAGCGCGGCGATGGTCATACCAACCTTGCTTTGGTAACTGACGGTCTTAAGGCTGAAAGAGAGCAGGGAATTACTATTGATGTTGCCTACAGATATTTTTCTACTCCAAAGAGAAAATTCATTCTGGCAGATACTCCAGGACACATACAGTATACCAGAAACATGGTGACTGGCGCTTCCAATGCAGACCTTGCGATCATTATGGTGGACGCGAGAAATGGAGTTGTGGAACAAACCAAGAGGCACTCTTTTCTTGTGAGCTTACTAGGCATTAAACATGCAGTAGTAGCCATTAACAAAATGGATTTGGTTGATTTCAAGGAAGAAGTATTTGAAGAAATCAAGCAGCAATACATTGAATTCACTTCAAAAATCAACATACCTGATTTGCGATTTGTGCCAATGAGTGCTTTGGATGGTGACAATGTGGTAGACAGGTCGGCTAACATGCCCTGGTATCAAGGCTCTACCTTACTGCACATACTTGAAACCACTCAGGTTTCTACTGACCATAACTTCATAGACAGCAGGTTCCCGGTACAATATGTAATCCGACCTATGAGCAACGAGCATCATGACTACCGTGGATATGCCGGACGTGTAGCAGGTGGGGTTTTCAAGCCTGGAGATGAAGTAACAGTACTGCCAAGTGGTTTCTCTTCAAAAGTAAAGAGCATAGATACGCAGGATGGTAGCTTACAAGAAGCCTATCCTCCAATGTCAGTCACTATTACTTTGGAAGACAACATTGACGTAAGCAGAGGAGACATGCTGGTAAAACCAAATAACCAGCCCGATGCCGATCAGGACGTTGATTTAATGATTTCATGGATGAGTCCGAAGCCATTGATTCAAGGCGGTAAGTATGGCATTATGCATGCCAATTCCGATGCAAGGTGCATGATTAAAGAGGTGATGTACAAAATGGACATTAACACCCTTCATCGTGTAGAAGACGACAAGTCAATTGCCATGAATGATATTGGCCGCATAAAAATTAGAACAACCAAGCCCTTGTTTAAGGATGCTTACACCAAGAATAAGATTACCGGAAGTATTATTCTTATTGAAGAAGGCACCAACAATACTGTTGCTGCTGGTATGATCTTATAGGTCTGGTTCGACTTTAAACTTAGAACATAAAAAATGTCCTTCGGGGCATTTTTTTTTGCCATGAATACCGCATGGTCGGCAAGGGAGCCCATTGCGTTCCTGATGAACAACGGCTGTACCGGACTTGGGCCCAAAACCAAAACTCTCATCCGTGGAGCAAAACATAGTGTGCGTAGGGGTATTCATAGCCGTGCCCATATGAGTAGGTGCGGAATCATTTGCAAACAAGGCCTTGGCACCGTCAATCAAAGCCACCGACTCCAACAGACTCAGGTCACCAGCCAAATTGGTTACACGGCCACTGGACTCTTTATACAGTCTTTCCCCTAAGTCTTTATCCGAAGGACCACCTATTATATATATAGGTGCATCCAGTCTTGCTATTAAATCGAGCCATCCTTCAACAGGATACTGCTTGGTAAACCAAACCGATGCAGGAGCCAATATATAGTAAGGCTCTTCCTTGAATTCGGCAACCTTTGAATAATCGGTACGGGATGGATACAACTTCGGCCCCACCGGTTCTATATCGGGCCACATAAGCTGCAACAACTCATGGTTTCTATCCAGCTCATGAAGGCCTTCTTCATACCTGTGTTTTGCACGAGCGGTGTATCCAAAAGCCATTGGATTCTTATCAAACCCAATACGCACTCCTGCCCCGCTGCGCAGGGTTATGTAGCCTGAACTGGCAAACCGGTGGCAATTGAAAACCGCATTGTAATTTTCTGCTCTGATGGTGCGTACCATCTTTCTTAAATTCTGGTATTTACGTTGCCCTTTATTGAGGCAATGTACCTTTTGAATATTTCCATTATTCTCCAGAATTGAAGCATGCTCCATCCTTACCAGTACATGAACTTCACTATCAGGAAGGTAACGGGCAATACTCTCCACCATAGACGTCATAAGAATAACGTCTCCCAGAAATGCCGTTTGTACGACGAGTATTTTCAATTAAACCGAAACATTGTTTTCTCGTAATGCATCATTCAAAGAAGTTTTCTTATCAGTTGAAGGCTTTCTCTGACCAATAATCAACGCCGCCGGTACCTGATAAGTACCCGCCTTGAATTCTTTGGGTATAGTACCCGGAATTACCACAGACCTGGGAGGTACCACTCCCCTATATTCAACTGGTTCTTCCTTGGTTACATCTATAATTTTGGTAGATGCAGTTACCACCACATTCGCACCTAAAACTGCTTCTTCTCCAATTCGCGCTCCTTCAACCACTATGCACCTGGAACCGATAAAGCAATTATCTTCAATAATTACAGGTGCAGCCTGAATAGGTTCTAAAACGCCACCTATACCTACTCCTCCACTTAAGTGCACGTTCTTACCAATTTGCGCACAAGAGCCCACTGTTGCCCAGGTATCTACCATGGTACCGGTATCAACATAAGCTCCAATGTTTACATAAGATGGCATCATAACAACGCCTTTCTGCACAAAAGCTCCATAACGGGCAATAGCATGCGGTACTACTCTGACTCCCTTTTTATCAAAATCTCTTTTCAAGGGTATTTTGTCATGAAACTCAAATGGGCCTACTTCAATCTTCTCCATTTTATTCAATGGAAAATATAGTATTACTGCCTTCTTAACCCATTCATTTACCTGCCAGCCATCGGCAATAGGCTCTGCAGTTCTTAAAGCGCCGTTATCCAATTGTTCCAACACTTCAAAAACGGCGTCTCTGTATATTTTTTCGTTTAGTAGCTCTCTGTTTTCCCAAGCTTGCTCTACAAGGTTTCTTATTTCCATTTAGAATATATTCTTTACAAGTATTACTTCATTTTTAGCGGACGTAACTAAATCCAGCTTACCATCGTCGGTAAAGTCATCAAGACTTAAGATACCATTACATCCTTCCATTGGCACTTCTAGCAACACACTGCCATCAATTTCATGAAACACCACCTTATTTGAAAGCACGGCGGCTATTGTAAGCTTGCCCTCACTAGCTTCCAACACCTGCACATTATTGGCTGGTTCTTCCAGTGTAATGCTTGATGAAATCCTGCCTGACTGCTGCACCACTTTTATCTTTCTCCCCTTGTAAACCACCAAGTCCTTTTGAGAATTTTCATCCAGGTTTATCCAAAACCCTTTGGCCCCTGATAGATTTTCATCGATAAGTACCTTTTTCACTTCACCGTTAAGACTAGCCGTAACCAAATTGCCTATAGAGTCGAAAGCCAAAACTTTACATTGCTCTATGGTAGAACCAAAGCGTAGGGTAAGGTTAGAAACCAAACGAGTGCCCGTAGTTATAGGAGCTATCGCTTCTTTTCCATCCGTTTTCCATATGTAAATTGTTCCGGCAACATCGCTGAGCAAATAGTAGTCTACGCCCGATTTATTGAAGTATTGAAGCTTCCCTAGCGCCTTGGCTCCGAGCTCTTTTGGGCTCCACCCGGGCTTAGGTCTTCCACTTGCGGTATATCCATAGATTTTAGCATCTTCAGTAGGCACCATTAAGCTGTATTCTTTTGTTCCCTTCAAATCAAATACAGTGAGTCTTCCGGAAATTGCCGATGGTATCCGAATGGGGTATCCATTTACCTTGTTTCCTTTTCTATCCAATAAATGCAAAGTCTTTTGACCGCTTAGTAAATATTGAATTTTGTTGTTTTTGTACACGTCAATTTCAATGGGCTCTGACAATAACTCTTCATCGGCATTGAAAGTCCATTTTATGCGCCCATTCCGGTCAATCATACTTACTCTACCCTTAGTATCTCCTACCAATACTTCATTTTTTCCGGTCACGTAGTTAGACACCAAATAAGGCCCAAACCCCACATTCTCTGCTATGCTTCTGGTCCATTGTACCACCTGTTCACTTTCTATCTGCTCAGCCTTGTGGAAGAACACATGATTGAAGAAGCGATTGTTATTTTTCACCAGCTGAGAAGCAAATACGTCCATTCCCTTTATCGATCCCATATTTCTGGGATATAAACTGGCGGCTTCACCGTGAATGATCTCAAGCGGTAAAGCGTAGCACAGAGAAGGGTTCACGTAAATCAACTCATTGCTTTCACGTTGTATCCAATCACTCATAAGAGCATATTGTTCCGATTGCGAAAACACTGTTCCGCTTTCAGCCGCTGTATATAGATCACTTACTATCGCGGATGCTCCCGCCAGTATCAGGTAATCTCGAAACATAGCAAAGTGCACCTGAGACTTTGAAAGAGGTGTTTTCGTGAACATCCACTTCAGGAAAGCCGTTTTTCTTGTACTTCCTATCATAAAACTATCGCTACCCGTACTGTAGGACGAGTCAAGGGCTTGAAGGAACAAGGTCATCCTTTCAGGATCACTCACTTCCAGCAATAGATAAGAAGCACTTTCGATATTATGATCAAACGCCGATTGCATCCCAAATACCATTCTGCTTCCCAGACTCGAAGCGAAGTCTTGTATTAGATCTGCTTTGTTCTCTACATTAAAAGAGTCAATTCCAAGTGCCCATACAGTATCTGAACTCCTGGCAAGTAGTTGCTCCTTAAAACGCAGTCCTGTATAAGCAGTGAACATTGGGACCTTTTCAGGTAATATGTCAAAGGCATTGATGCTCTCCGGATCAGCATAGTGCTTTGGATTCAATGTAGATTCCATAGAACCCGGTGTGATAGCTCCCATTAAAGTCAAGCCATTGGTACTTGCCGATAGATCATATATGCCAATTCCCTGAAGGTCCTTTATCCGAGACTGTAGTCCAATCTTTTGCAGGTCAATGGTACCTGGCAACAGCCAGTTTAATGAAGCAAAATTTAGCATCAAGTATTCGGTTTTTCCTTTCAACTCATCATGAAACAAACTCTCTGAATCAGAAAGAAAGCATTCCCTGCTACTTTCTACCAGTCCCAGGTGCTTTGAAACTGAATAGGTATTCGAATTGTCAGAAACATAGTAGACTTCATCTCTCAATTGCCACTCATAAATTCCATCGCTAAGCGGCCTTAAATCACCTTCAGCTCTTTCCCCAAAAAGTACTTTGTCAACTAAAAAAAGAACACCAAGGACATTGCTGGAAACCCTGGCAAGAGAAACAATTCCCTGAAAAGGCATGGTACTATCAGATGGCAGCCCTTGCCGTAAATACTTTGACTCCAAGACTAAGGCAGAAAAACTCGTATCTCCTGAAAGAGCCCTCAGAGGTTCAAAATCCTGAAGCATTTCAAACTTTGACTCTAGCTCGGCTGATGAAAGGGCCATTACCGTTTGTGGAGGTAAGCCTTGCGATAAGTCGACACTAACATCTTTATCCTGATAAGTAGAGAGGAAATAGAAGCTACCTGCTATTACTGCCAGTAATAGGATAATTGATACTAATATTTCTCTTCTCATTGGCTTGCTGCCTGATTTCTAGACGCAAAGCACGGGTTTGGTTATCATATAGAAAAGTATTGGAATACACCGCCTGTGTAAAATGAAAATGACGCCTTATTACTACAGCTTTCTATGAGTAAGTTTGCTAAAAATCAAAGCCGATATGATTAAAAGGCTGGCTTCTATAATTCTTCTTTTTACGCCACTATTCTGCTTCTCTCAAGAAACGTATTCCTTGTCGCAATGCATTGAAATAGCACAGAAAAACAACATTGCAGCCCAACAAGCAGCGCTGAATCAAACTCAGAACAAAACCAACCTTAAAAGCGCAGAATATGCGCGTCTTCCCAACCTAAACCTGGGCGCAGGTAACAACTACAGCTTTGGGCGAACTATAGATCCTTTTAGCAACTCGTTTATCAACCAAAATGTCAATTCAGTTTCACTTAACCTGAGCTCTAGCACTGTACTCTATAATGGATTGCGAATCAGAAATAACATTCAAAGTGCTCAATCAAGCCTGGAAGCAGGAGAAAAAAACCTTGAAGCAATTGAAAACAATGTGAGCCTGGACGTAGCCGCATTGTATCTGGGAGCAGTCATGGCTAAGGAGCAAATTCGTTTGTTTCAAAACAACATCAAGCAAACGGCCGAACAACTGGACCGGATTAATGTGCTTATTGAAGCCGGAGCAGCCACCATCGATCGCAAACTGGAACTTGAAGCCCAGCTGAGCAATGATGAGCTCAATTTGATCAATGCCCAGAACGCTGCACAGATAAGTCTTCTCAACCTTAGAAATTACCTCAACCTTCCTGTTAGTCAAAACTTTGACATCTCTGAATTAGGTGCTATTGAAATAAATAGCGACAAAACTGACACATTGAATTTGGAGAATGTAATTGAGGACAACTACAGGATTATGCCTCAGGTCAAAAGAGATGAACTACTGCTAAAAGCTTCAGAACACAATTTAGCATCGGCAAGGTCTAACCTCTACCCCTCACTTAATTTTTCGGCCAATCTCAACTCTCTGTATTCTTCTCAGTCATCAAACCTGATCAACCCAAGAATTGAGACCTTTCAAATAGGCTATGTGGGTAGTGATCTGGCTCCAGTGTACTCAAGCCAACAGGTCTTTGACAGAGAAACACCTGGCTTTACTGAACAGATTAATAACAACTTCGGTCAAACCTTCGGATTCTCCCTATCTGTTCCCATCTTTAATAGATATGCCGTGGCAGCAGGTATAGAAAATGCCAAGGTCAACAACCAAAGACAGCTATTGCAGTTGCAGAACACCAAAAACGAACTACAAAACAGTATCTACCAGGCATACCTCAATTGGCAAGCCTCAGAAAAAGCTTATGAGGCAGCTCTCAAATCCCTTACTGCTCAACAAAAGCTATTGGAACAAACTCAATTAAGATATGACGCCGGTGCCGCCAATTACTTTGACTGGCTTACCGTTCGTAACAATTTCACATCGGCTGAAGTGAATCTACTCAGAGCGAAGTACGATTTAATTTTCAAGGAAAAGACTTTCGGCTTTTATTTGGGTGACGAAATCACTTTTTAATGGCGAAAAAAGGTAAAGGTCTTAAGTTTCTTATTATTGGTCTGATTGCCTTTCTGGTCATCATGATAGTACTTAAGACGTCAGGTGTGCTTAAGGGAAATACTTTTAAGGTAGAAGTAGAGAATATTGAAAAGCGCAACCTAACAGAAATAGTAACGGCTTCGGGAAAAATTCAACCCGAACAGGAAGTCAAAATAAGTCCTGACGTTTCTGGTGAAATTATCGAGCTCAATGTCGTTTTAGGACAAGAAGTAGAGCATGGAGACCTCTTGTTAAAAATTCAACCGGATATTTACCAGGCTGCCGTAAATCAATCGCAAGCTTCGGTAAACAATCTTAAGGCTCAGTTAAGAGCTTCTCAGGCGGCATACAATCAAGCCAAAGCACGCGCCGCCAATGCTGCCAAGAACTTTGAACGAAACAAAGCCCTTCTTGAAAAGAAAATTGTTTCTCAGGCAGATTTTGATGCCATTGAGATGGACTTTCTGATTGCAGATCAGCAGAGTGCAGCGTCCTTTGAGCAACTACAAAGTACCAAATACTCTGTTCAAAGCGCAGAAGCATCCTTGAAAGAAGCACTGGACAGACTAAGCAGGACTACGATTTACGCACCAATTGATGGAACAATTACCAGTTTGAGTGTTGAAAAAGGAGAGCGAGTAGTTGGGACCAATCAAATGGCAGGAACGGAAATAATGCGTATCGCAAATCTTGAAGTAATGGAGGTTTTGGTCGAAGTAAGTGAAATCGACATTCCCAGAATTTCTGAAAACGATTCTGCCAATATTGAAATCGATGCTTTTCCCAACAGAGTTTTCACCGGACTTATTACTGAAATTGCCAAGTCGGCTAAAATGGACATTTCTCAGTCGTTTAATGACCAAAGCTCAACGTTTGAAGTGAAAACCCGTCTTTTGGAAAGCTCTTATAAAGACCTGATTAACAAAGAACATCAGTCTCCATTTATGCCAGGCATGTCGGCAATAGTTGATATTATCACGGAGCGAAAAACCGGCACTATTGCCGTGCCAATACTTGCGGTAACTACTCAGGATGTGGAGCAAGATTCTACAACCGTGAAAGAAACTGAAAAGCTCGATCAACAAGAGATTGTATTCTTGTATGAAAATGGAGTCGCTCGAAAGAAAGTAGTAAAAACAGGTATTCAGGATGATTTCTACATTGAAATTGTAAATGGCCTGGAGGCAGGACAGGAAATCATTAAAGGTCCATATGATGCCGTCACTATATTTCTAAAGGACGGAAAGCACGTTGAAAGGAAAAATGCAGCAAAAAAAGGCAGACCCTAAAATACTCGTAGTTGGAAACGGAAGTTGGGCCACGGCCTTGGTCAAGATTCTTCTTTTCAATAAGAAAAACGTGTATTGGTGGCTACGGAAACAGGAGTATATAGACTTCATTGATGCTTTCCGACACAATCCAAAGTACTTAAGTTCAGTAGATCTGAATATCAAAAAAGAGCACATGAGCTGCGATATTCAACAGGCCATTGACGGCATGAACGTGGTAGTACTAGCTTCGCCATCGGCATACATACTTGATGTCCTTTCGCCTTTAAAGAAAACAGATTTCAAAAATCGCATTGTAGTTTCTGCGATTAAAGGAACCGTTGGCAAGAAAAACCAGTGCATTAATGAATACTTGTCGGAAAACTTCAATGTAACCGACTCCAAATACGTCGCGATTACGGGACCCTGTCATGCCGAAGAAGTGGCTTCAGAGCGTCTGTCATACCTCACATTTAGCTCCTTCTCAGAAAGTCTTGCACACTCTGTATCACAATTGTTTGACAATCGCTTTATACGTACCAATACATCGCCGGATGTTTTAGGAACTGAGTATGCGGCCATTCTCAAAAATGTATACGCTATCCTGGCCGGTATCTGCCAGGGAGTAGGGATGGGTGATAATTTCCAGTCAGTTTTGGTATCTAATGCCATGCAGGAGATGAGTCGTTTCATCAATGCCGTACATCCTATGGAAAGGAATCTTCTTGAAACCTGTTATATGGGTGACCTCCTGGTAACGGCCTACTCTCAATTCTCGCGAAACCGAACCTTTGGTAAAATGGTGGGCAGAGGCTACAGTATTAAAACCGCTCAGATAGAAATGGACATGGTTGCAGAAGGATATTACGCTTCAAAAGGGGTATATGAACTCTCGCAATTACATGGCATTCCTACCCCTTTAATTGATGCCGTGTACCATATATTGTATCACAATGTGGCACCCTCCATTGAGATCAGTTTGCTTTCAAGCTTACTTAATCAACAGTTTGACTGAAAATTGAGCATTTTTTGATTCCGCTTATTTAAGGTTCATTTACTATTCTTGCAGGCTACGAAAACCTTGCATTTACTTTTGAATCTGAACAAGCACATAGCCAGCCTTCTACACTTTCACAACTATGTTGTGGTACCAGGTTTAGGTGGTTTTATCGCCAAAGAACAGTCGGCCCGATTAAATGATCAAGGCAATGTTATTACCCCACCCAGAAAAGAAATTGCCTTCAACCCCGTCCTTCTTACGGGTGATGGCTTGTTACTTCAGGAACTCGTAAAACTTGAAGGACTAAGCTATCAACTGGCAGAAAGTGTTGTTCATGACACTGTTTCTTCATGGACAGCTGCACTCAATTTGGGAAGAAGCATCCAGCTAGAGGGCATTGGACAATTGCGTAAGAACATTGAAGGAAAAATAGTTTTCAGACAATACAGCCATTCCAATTTTCTGGTTTCTTCTTTTGGACTGGAAATTGCATCCATCTCAAAACCTACTGTGCAACATGCTAACGCTTCGCAACTGAGCCAAAGCACAGAACCACAAACTATTGTAATTGAACAATTGCCCGTGAACTATAAAAGATTTAGAATCGCAAGTTTGGCGGCCATTGTTTTCTTGTCCGTTTCTGCGACCTACCTATATATGCTTAGCTTCAATCCGTCAGCAGTGGAAAAGGCCGGGCTTAACTTTTTCGATGTTCCGATACTCTCAAATTCTGAGATAAGTAATATTGAGCAGACACGTGAATTGCTCAGGGAAACCGAGGATGTAGTTAAAGAAGCAATTGCTTCTACAGAAATGGTATCCTACGCCCCCCCAACAGAACAAATTTCAGGTAACAATAACATTGAAGTGCAAAACAACGATGTTCCTTCAAGTACTGATGAAGTAGCCGATGCCACTCAAACAACCGAAGAATCCGCGAGTTCGGAGCCTGAAGTTGCGGTTGAAGAAGTTACTGAAACAGAAGAATCAACAGATGTTTCTGAGTTGTTTCATGTTATTGTGAGCTCTGTTGCCTCAGCTTCACAGATAGATATGGAGGTTGAACGTTTTAAGCAAAAAGGCTATACCCCTATAGTGTTGCCAACAGACAATGAATCCTACAGAATAAGTATTGGGGGATTTGAGAGTAAAACGAGCGCTTCAGATTTTAAATCAGACATTCTTAACGACAACAATATTTCTAGTTGGATTCTAACCCCAAAACAATAAAATAATATGACAGGCATTCTATTGCAGGCTGTTGACGGACCTTTAGAAGCAAAGCTCTCCATTATGAGCCTTCTTGTTAAGGGTGGTTGGATCATGATTCCATTGGGCCTTCTTTGTATCGCCGCATTCTACATTTTCTTTGAACGTTATTTCTCTATTCGCAAGGCATCCACCGAGAATCCTACAGTAATGAACAAAATCAAGGATTACATTAAAGAAGGTGATCTTGATTTGGCTCTCGACCTTTGCCAACGTACAAATACGCCTATCACTCGACTGGTTGAGAAAGGACTTTCGAGAATTGGTAATCCATTGAAGGAAATCTCAGCATCGGTGGAAAATGTTGGAAACCTTGAGATTTATAGATTGGAAAAAAACCTGGCTACGCTAGCTACCATTTCAGGGGCGGCACCTATGATTGGTTTTCTGGGTACCGTAACAGGAATGATACGAGCTTTCTATAATCTGGCAAATGCTGGAAACAATATTGATCCAGGTGCACTTGCTGGCGGTATATATGAAGCTATGGTTACTACTGCCTTTGGACTGGCAGTAGGTATCATTGCTTATGTAGGTTACAACTTTCTTACATCACTTGTAGAAAAACTGGTTTACCGAATGGAAGCCACTTCAGTTGAGTTCATTGACTTGTTGCAAGAACCCGCTCATGCCGAGTAGTTATGGCAATTAAGAAAACAAATAAGGTAAGTCCCGAATTTTCGATGTCGTCTTTGACTGACATCATCTTTCTATTACTCATCTTTTTCCTTCTTACCTCTACTGTTGTCGCTCCTACGGCATTGAAATTGGTATTGCCTAAAAACAGTAACCAAGCCCTTACCAAAAGGACCTTATGGGTAAATATTGAGGCGGATGAAACCTACAGTATTGAGTACCCTGATGGAGCAGAACCAGAGATTATTGACAAAGACAATTTAGCGTCCATTCTCAGATTAAAACTCTCCGGACATGCTAAGAATGAAGCTACTATTGTAATACGTGCCGACGAGAACATTCCTATTAAGGACATAACAGCTATTATGTCTATTGGAGCTAAAATGCAGCAAAAAGTAATTCTGGCAACTGAACCTGAATAAGTCAATTGTGGAATTGATACAATAATTGAATCACTTGTAGGTTAAATATCTCCATATGATCAATCAAGATAAAATTACACAGCTCTTCAAAGACGATAGCGACTCTCAGAATCGCAGACGTTCTTTGCTCATAACCACATTTATAATGTGTGCGGTAACAGTTCTGTTTACCATTCTGGGCTTTACCACAGAGCTTCCCTTACCAGCAGAAGAAGGGCAATTTGTGTTGATTGGTCTTGAACCAGATGGAGAGGTGATGGATAACCCTCAACCAGTTGAAACGCCAACAGAAGAAGTAGTAGAAGAGACTGAACCTGTTGAAGAAGTAGTGGAGCCACAAGTGGAGCCCACTCCGGAAGTTGCCGAAAACAACCTTGAAACAAGTAATGATAGCGAAGCACCTGAAATAAATGCATCGGAAACACCAGAAGAGGTGACTCCAGAGCCTGTGGTTGAAGAAACACCGGAACAAGAGCCTGTTGAACCACGACGTAGCTCTGAAGCTGATGCGCTCACAAAACTATTGCAGGACGCCAGCGAAAAACCTAAGGGTGATCCTAAGGGAAATAGCAGAACCATTGGTGAATCAGTATTGCAGTTTAACCCAGAAACGGGCTTTGGCTCAGTTGGAGTGGTGAGTGGCTCGGGTAGAAGTTGGATCGACATGCCCGGTGTGGACGATAAAACTCAGGAAAATGGCGATGTATACATCAAGGTTACAGTGGACAGAGATGGAAATGTAGTAGAAGCAAGAAATGACCTTAGTAGGTCTACTACAACTAATACAGTACTTATCCAAAAAGCACTGGCATCAGCCAAAGGGTCAAAGTTTGGAAAGCTCGAAAATGGTCCGAGCCTGACAGAAGAAATTCTGAAGTTTGAGTACCGCCTCAAATAGCTTGAGATGGACTATGATGAGTGCCTAAGTTTTCTATTTGAGCAACTTCCTATATTTCAACGACAGGGTAAAGCAGCTTTTAACAAGGATCTAGGCAAGACCATTGCTCTTTGCCACCTGCTTGACAACCCTCAGGATCATCTTAAATTTATTCATGTAGCAGGTACAAATGGTAAAGGTTCGGTTTGTCATATGCTGGCTTCAGTATTCATGGAAGCCGGATACAGAACAGGATTGTACACTTCCCCTCACCTTTTCGATTTCAGAGAACGCATACGTATCAATGGTGTCTATATTGAAAAGGACTTTGTTATAGAATTTGTCACTTCTATAAAAGAAGATATAAAGGACTTAAAACCTTCTTTTTTCGAGCTCACTTTCGCCATGTCCCTGGCCTATTTTAAGCATAAGGCATGCGATATAGTTGTACTGGAAACTGGAATGGGTGGCAGGTTGGATTCTACCAATATTGTACTACCTGAATTAAGTATCATTACCACCATTGGGCTGGACCATCAACAATACCTTGGCAACACATATAAACTAATTGCAAAGGAAAAGGCTGGTATTATTAAGCAAAATACTCCAGTGGTAGTAGGCCAAATGCGCAAGGATGCATTTGAAACCATTAAGACGGTTGCCGAAGAAAAAAATGCTACAGTTATAGAAACAAGTGCCGCACTTCATACTCTTCAACAAGCACCTTCCATTGAAAAGGCCCTCCATGGTCGGCACCAGATGGAAAACCTGGCTACTGTACACTGTGCTTTCAATACCTTGAAAGAAGCCTGGAAGCTACCACCAAATGCTCTTAGTCAGGGCTTGTCTAAGCTGCAGAGTAATTTCGAAATCCTTGGAAGGTGGCAGGTACTTTCAGAGGCACCTAAAGTGGTATGCGATGTAGGACATAACGAAGACGGTATTAAGGCCATTCTAAGCGAACTTCAACAGGAAAAATACGAACAACTTCATCTCGTATTTGGAATGGTAAACGATAAAAGCGTTGACACTCTGAAACTGCTTCCGAAGTCGGCAAGTTACTACCTATGTAAGGCCAACATTCCCAGAGCTTTGCCAGAAAACGAGTTGCATAGACTGTTTAGTGATCATGGGTTTGAACGATTCACCGCACATGAAAGCAGCATTGAAGCTTTGCGTTTTGCTTTGCTAAAAGCGGCCAAAAACGACTTAATAATGGTGATGGGAAGCCTATTTATTGTGGGTGAAGTATTGCAGGCATTTGAAGACGGAGCTCTTACTTTTGCTTCATGAGCAACCACCCCGTTTCAGTGTTTACTGATGGAGCAGCAAGCGGAAATCCGGGCCCGGGAGGATACGGAATTGTAATGCGCTATGGTGCACATGAAAAGGAATTCTCCAAAGGGTTTAGGAAAACCACTAATAACCGAATGGAGCTTTTGGCTGTTGTTGATGCCTTAAGAAAACTCAACAGACCAGGAGTTAATGTCATTGTGTACTCAGATTCAAAATATGTAGTGGATGCAGTAGAGAAAGGTTGGCTATTCAATTGGCAAAAAACAGGGTTTAAGAAAAAGAAAAACCCTGATCTATGGAAAGACTTTCTGGTAGAATACCGAAAGCATAAAGTAGTATTTAAATGGGTGAAAGGCCATGCCGGACATCCTGAAAATGAGCGTTGTGACGAGTTAGCTGTTGAAGCTTCCCAAAATCCTGAATACGTTGATTCTAACTACGAAAATGGCTTAAGTGGCTAAACAGAAATTGGTTTATATCTGTTCCGAGTGCAACTACAAATCGGTTCAGTGGGCAGGCAAATGCCCATCCTGTCAAAACTGGAATACTTTGGTAGAAGAGATTGAGGTCAAAAAAAGCAATGCATTATCAAAACCTTCTCTCCTTCATAAAGTTGATGTAAAGCAAATAAATCAGGCCGAACTCAGCACAGAACCGAGAATCCCCTTAAAGGATGAGGAGCTCAACAGAGTACTTGGTGGTGGCATTGTGAGGGGCTCCCTAATTCTGGTTGGAGGCAAACCAGGAATAGGCAAGTCTACCCTACTTCTGCAATTGGCCCTTAAATCAAGTGGGCACCCTATTCTGTATTTTTCAGGTGAGGAGAGTTTCAATCAAGTGAGCTTAAGAGCTAAACGACTTGGCGGTGTTAACGAAAAGCTGTCCTTCGTATCAGACACCAGCATTGAAAACCTGGAGAAAACCATTGAAGAGATCAATCCTGAGATCGTCATAGTAGACTCTATCCAAACCCTGCAGACACAACAAAACGAATCCAGTCCGGGTAGTGTAAGTCAGATTCGAGAGTGTACCAATCAGCTACTTCAAATTGCAAAGCACAGGGATTGCTGCATTTTCATTGTTGGACACATTACTAAAGACGGCTATATAGCAGGCCCCAAGGTACTGGAACACATGGTAGACGTAGTGCTTTATTTCGACGATACCAACATGGCCTATCGGTTTGTAAAATCCACAAAAAACAGGTTTGGTACCACGAGTGAAGTGGGTATTTATGAAATGACTCAGAACGGTCTTGACAAAGTTGAGAATCCATCCAATATCTTCCTGGATAGTTTCGGAAAAAACCTGCCTGGGGTGGCTGTCTCTTCTACCACCGAAGGCATGCGTCCTATTCTCATAGAACTACAGGCTTTAGTAAGTAATTCGCAATACGGCACGCCCCAAAGAACTTCCAATGGAATTGATTCCAAAAGACTTTCTATGCTCCTGGCCGTCTTGGAAAAGCATTGCGGACTTAATTTAAGTCAAAAAGATGTCTTTATCAATGTTGCCGGAGGCTTGAAGGTAAACGACCCAGCCATTGATTTAGCAATTGTAGCATCCATTGCCTCTTCTTATTTTGATGAAGCTCTGGCCAGCGGAAGTCTCTATTGCGGAGAAGTAGGACTTACTGGGGAAATCAGGTCAGTGCGCTTGCTAAATGAACGACTCAGTGAGGCCTCAAGAATTGGGGTAAATAACGTGTTCACAGCTTTGGGTAAGAACCACAAACACCCAAGGTTAAACTACAAAAACGTAGAGACCGTACAAGAACTTCTAAGAGCTCTGTTCAACCCATCCAGCTAATCTTCAGGTTCCATAAATGAGGTCTCCATTCTACTGATTTGTTCTAAGAGCCAAGCTCTGTTGTAGACTCCTTTTGCAGTGCTAATCTCGTTTTTCACCTTGGCCAATCGTTCGTGTTGGTCAGGCTTCACCTTTATCAATTTCAGAGTATAATTGATGAGATTGGTATAGTTCCCAATGTGTGTTGCCGAAATCATCTTGTTTCGTCTGAGATAAATCTTGAAACTATCACAAAGGGACCGCAACACTTCAAATTCACCCAATTCGAAGTATATCTTCATTAACAAGGACCTTGAATCAAGTGCATAGAATGGATCGTCATACTCCACTCTTGACAAGAGCTTAATAGTTTCCGAGTACTTATCCAAATACCAGTACAACAAGGCGGTCATAAGAATCCTGGAGTTTTCCTGATGTTCTGCAGGTAGGTATTGCAAATAATCCGCTATAAAGCTCTTCACCCAGTCATATTGTTTCAGATTGCAACCAACCGTCACCATATTTTTGAAGCCTGGAGCACTCAGCTCGCCTTTTGCAAAGGCCACACCGTTAGAAAGGGTTTGCTTATACAACTCAAACAACTCTTCGAAAAAGCGTTTCTCACCTCTATTGATTCTACCGATGCAATAATTTTGAGCAAAGTTGTAAAGCTCACGATTCGCTGATAACTCGAAGTTCTTGTTATGCTCTTTTAGGCCATTCTTGAAGTTTATAAAATGATCTTCTACATCCTTGTTGCTCAACATCAGAAAAGCCAAGTAGTAGGCCGAAATCAAGGCATGCTCAGCGGTGTCTCTTTTAGCCACATGGCCTATAATTTCCTCTAGTAAAAACAGCTCTAAGGTCTTATTATACATACTGCCGTAATTGGCCTGTATACACCCATAACGCAATTTTTGCAAGATAAAATAGTTATCGAGCGCCTCAGAAGTTGCGACTATGTTATTTTCACCACGCCTTAATTTTTTATCTCCAAAATAGGTGTAAAGGTTTACTTCTTTTTCCAGAAGAAACTTCTTGTAATACCCTTCTTGACTTTCTTCAAAATTGTCATTTTCAAAACGCCCTCTTAAGCGTCTGATAACCGATGAAAAATGCTTTTCCATGTAACGTTTTCTGAATTGGGCTAGTTTGTCTAACTCCAAATCATCAGAATCGGAGAAATAATTCTCCATCGCAAAAAACTTCTCCAGCAGTTTTAGCATGTCAGATAAAAGGTGTCGTACCTTAAGGTCATTGTATCTTCCCCCGAAGACCCTTTTATGAATTTCTTCCTTTGAAATGTCTTGGTTTTCGAAATCGGCGTATAGTTCAACCAAGTAATCTCCAAAAGTGATCAGGGCCTTATTCTCATTGATATATGGAGACTGCAAGAATTTGACAAACCTGTTAAACTCCCTGACACTCAGGGTCGTTAAAGCTGAAAAAAGTTTACTATCTTTCATGCATATTGAATCTAGACGGAAGGTCTATTACCGACAAATTATTAAAACAAAGTTTTTAAAACACATAAATACAACCTTTAGAGCCAAAAAATCGTCTAAGTGTAAAAGGCTTAAAATCCGACAAGCTTGATTTTTTGTTCTTTAATATTAAAGAGGTATAAAGCATATTTGATAAGTCATCAATTGCCAAAGGATATGGGAGAAAAATTTAAACAACAAATCAGACTGGTTATTTTACTAGCCGTTGGTTTGGCTTTGGGCCGGACGGCCAAAGCCGAAATAATAGGGGCTCATCTGGGTTACGAGGTCATTAAGGACACTTTGTACGTCAACCTATTGGTCTTTGACAACTTCAATGAGAAGACTAATGTGAACAGATATGTGGAAATAAAATCAGCCACTTCGAAAGCAAAAACCACAAGCTATCTCACTCTTGTTTCACAAACTGATATCTCCCCTGTTTGTAAGAGTGCTTGTACACGCTTTAGTCAAAGTTCATGCAGTAATGGCTTTACCATTGTTGAAACGGCTTACAAAGCCAAAGTTGATCTCTCAAGTTTTGAATCTGGCGATTGTGACTTGAACATTAGTTGGAACCAATGCTGTAGAATGGGGTCTGAGGCAAATTTTTACATTACCGCAGCTGTGAACAAATGTTTGGAAGACGGCAATTCTTCTCCCAGAATAATCAATGCTCCTTATCCATTTGTTGACTTTAACGACGCTTATTCATACTCTTGGCAAGCTACCGACGCGGACGGCGACTCCTTGGTGTATCGCCTTATAGAATCAAAACACTCAGAAGTTAAAAGCTATGATTACGCCAAAGGGCTTGGTCACAATGCACCCTTGCACTACTTAGGTTACCCAAATACATCGGGAACCTTTCCTAAAGGATTTCATTTCGATTCGAGATATGGACAATTGCAGTTTCATCCTGTGAAACTGATGAAAGCCCCCATTTGCGTACTTATTGAAGAATATAGGAACGGTAAAAAAATCGGCGAGAGTTCAAGGGATTTAATGTTTGAAGTAGGCAACATTTCAAATGAAAAACCTGTGGTTACTGGTATAAATGGTACCAATAAAACTTCGGTAAAGGCCTGCGTTGGACAAGAATTATGCTTCGAACTTGAGACCGAAGATTTAGACGTTCAAAACAGCATGGAGTTGACTTGGAGAACGGATATTGAGAATGCTCAAATCTCAAAATCGTCTGGTAAAAAGCCGAAGTTAAGCTTCTGTTGGACTCCGAAGAAAGAAGACCTTGGCAGGAAGGACTTTTACATTATGGTGATGGCAAACGACGTTTCCTGTGCTTTAAACGGAATGTATGAGCGCCTTATAAAAATTGAAGTTGTTAAGCCCTTTGAAGCAAGTTTTACTACAAAAAACATGAATTGCGACGAAGTACTGTTCAAAGCAACCACCAATGACGGTTACGCTAAGAAATATAGCTATGAGTGGGAAGTTGAAGGAGACAGTTACCAAGGGAAGAGTATAAAAATAAATGGTTCTTCACCCGGAGACTTCAATGCTACTGTAAAAGTAAAAGATGACATCTCAGGATGTAATGCTGAATTTTCTGGTACTTTCAGTATCCCAGAACCCCTACAGGTTTCTGCTGGTGTCGATCAACTTATCTGCCCTGCTACCTCAGCAGCTTTGACCGCAACGGGAGGGGAAGAGTTTACATGGTTTGATAGTGATAACGAAGAACTGGGAAATGGACAGAACATTAGTATTCCACTTACAGAGACTTCTTCCTTTATAGTTCGCTCAATTGATGAAAACGGTTGTAGCAGTACTGATACTGTTGAAGTACGAGTTAGAGAAACTGTCCTCAAGGCCATTGCCCCAAGCATTTCAGCTTGTGTAGGTGCAGAAGTTCAAATTACAACTGATGGCGGTGGAGAAGGACTTACCTGGTCCAACTTTGGACTTGTAAGTAGCACGGACGAAGTAGGAACTTACGTTTTTAAAAACAATGCTACCGTAAAAGTAAAAGGTAAAGACGATAACGGATGTGATGCAACTGCATCCGCCCAGGTCTTTGTAGACACAGATTGCGTACTTCCCGGAGATGTGAATGGGGATGGATGGGTAAACAACCATGACATTTTGGGAATTGGTCTTACCTACAATACAGAAAACCCAGCTCCTAAGTCTCCTGTACAAATCTCCAAAGCACCATACAAGTCGCAAAATTGGGGTCTAACATTCAAGGACACTGACAGAGATATAAAACACGCAGATGCCAACAATGATGGTATCATTGCTCAGCCCGACGTACTTGTTATAGATGAATACTACTTGAGTAACTATTCTGGATTCATTACCAACAAGAAAAAAGGAACAGGACTTCCTTTGAAGTTTAGCAGAAGAGTAACTAAAGTCAATGGAGACGACTCCACTTTCGAAATTGATGTTCTACTGGGTTCGCAAGACAATAAAGCCAAAGACATATATGGCATCACTTTTAGCATTGCCTATGACAAGTATGTTTCTTCTTCTTCCATCACTTTCAATACGGATTCTTCCTGGTTGAAAAGTGACCAGAGCACGACCATTCAAGTGGTGAAGAATGTTAAGAACAAAGGAGGTGTTGGAGGCGAGATACAAGTCGGTTTCTCTCGAACCAACAAACAGGCAATATCTGGAGGGGGCTCCATAGGTAAACTCACCTTTGTAGTCGATGAAGATAATATTGGATGGGCCGATGATAAGGACCTTGATGAAATTCTAAACTTCCAGGTTAAAGCCATTAAGATGGTTAATAAAGACGGTGATCCCATTATAGCATATGGTGAGACAGTAAATCTGCACCACTTCCATTTCTATGGAATGAAACAGAAAGTGGAAAATTATAAACCACAACATCAGCTAATGCTTGGCCATGATTCTGATGAAAACGGTGGTGAAGAAGATGCTTTGGAGTTCTCTTTTGAAGACATCGTTGTTTTCCCTAATCCAGCGAAAGGCGGTATCGTACACTACTCAGTACCTGTTGGCATGTCAAATGTTCAAGTTTCTGTTTCTGACCTTTCAGGGAAAACAGTTATGGAAAATTTAACCTCCGTTACAGGAATGAATGCCATGGATGTTTCTTCTTTGGATGGTTACTACATTATGACATTCAAAGGCAGTCAGGGATCAAGAGTAATTCCAATAATCATTAATTAGCTTTCACATTTGGCCTAAGGCGCCATACCTTCGGTGGTTGTACCTAAAAGGAGTTTGTATTGCGCCTAAAAAATGTGTCCGATAGAGCTGCGTTCGATTTCATACGCGATGGAAATCGAAATGTACTCAATCACTTGTTCGAAAGGAATCTTGTCAATGCCCTAAACCTTTTGGAGCCTTATGTTCCTGATGAAAAAAAGACGCATGAGGTTTTAGCCAACTCTGTAGTTCTTGTTTGGGAATACTTCTCATCTAATCCATGGCTCTCGTCCAAACATAAGTTTGACTTTATTGTAGACTACCTCAATAGAAGGCAGCTTCAAACACTGGTACCAGATAAAAAGGTAAAGAGCAAATACAGCTTCGATGAGTTGGAACCAGTTCTCAATTCATTTCTTCAGCAACCTGACGCCAAGGGCATACTGGTAAACAACTATAAGGCTCTACCCGATCTTCAAAAACAGATTCTTCAGCAAGCACATTTCGCAGGAAAGGCTGACGATATCATAGCCAAAGAACTGGCTAAGGAAGAAGAATATGTAGAAGCTAAAAAGATAAAGGCCTGGACCATATGGATTGGAATGCTGGTACAACATGCCAACATGTCCCTTGAAAAGGACTATATAATCTCCAACCTTCTTTCCTTTATCACGTTTAACAACGGCAGTCTGGCCAAGGACAAAATGCTCGAGTTTGAACTCGCCTTATCATCCAGCAAGCTACATTCTAAAGCTTATGAACAGTTTGAGTCTTTGGTTGAACATATAAAAGCGCTTAGCAGGGATGAGCTAAAAAAGTACATTTCCATTAACACATCAACAAAGCTTACAGGGAATATTTGGGGAAAAACGTGGACATGGGTATCCGCAGGTTTCATTGCACTTATGGGCATTTTGATTTGGATTGTTGACAACCAAGAGGTTCCCTCACAAAATAGCAGTCCTTTTAATGGGCAGGAAATAGAAATGATTGACAGCACAGCAGAATCAACAGCACATTGAAAATTGAATTTTATAAATACCACGGCACGGGAAACGACTTCATCATTATAGATGACAGATCTTCCCGTATTGACCTAAGTCAGTCAGCCATAGCTCAACTTTGCCATAGAAGATTTGGCATAGGAGCAGATGGACTCATGCTGTTAAGAACCATAGAGGCCTACGACTTTGAAATGGTGTACTATAACAGTGACGGCAAAACATCATCGATGTGTGGGAATGGTGGGCGTTGTTTAGTGGCCTTCGCCCATCGAATGGGAGTGGTAAATGACAAGGCCTATTTTAAAGCGATAGACGGAGCCCATAGTGCTTATTTTCATTCAAGCCAACGTGTATCCTTACACATGAATCAAGTCAACGAACTTGAGCGTATAGGAGCTGACTGGGTTCTTGATACCGGTTCACCACACTATTTAAAATTTGTTGACCCAGGCCTAATGAAGCTTGGTTCCTTTATAACAGAGGCAAGGCGGATAAGACAATCAGAGAGCTTTGAGAAAGAAGGAATCAATGTAAATTTTATTGAATTGTCGGGTACCACAGACTTGAAGATGCGTACGTTCGAAAGAGGCGTTGAAGACGAAACCTACTCATGCGGCACCGGAGCAGTTGCCGCTGCTATTGGAGCACACGCGCAACAAGACTTGAAAGAAGGCCAATTTCTAATGGATATTAAAACTCCAGGAGGGCCTTTGCAAGTTCGTTTTGATCATTACGAGGGTACTTATAGCGAGGTTACGCTCATTGGTCCGGCTCAAATGGTGTTTAGAGGAGAAATTGAAATATAGCCTAGTGAGAATTGATACCACACAAAATCTGAGGTTAGTCTACTCTCTTTCACTAGAAGAAGGTATTGGCTTTGTGGTTCATGCCTACATTTTTGAACTTAACGACAAGGGAGAACTTACTCTGAAGCATCAGCGTGTTACCCCAGGAAGCCTTCCTAACTTCTCCCAGTTCAACACACCTGAAAACCAGGAAGTTGTTTCGCTTATAGAAGAGTTTAGTCCTCAGGCTATCACAAAAAGGTTCTCTAAGAAGGCCATTAAGCCTTCGTTGTTCCTCAAAAAATTCTACACTACAGACAATATTGAGAAGCTTTTAAAACCCTATTATGAGGTTCGGCTCAATAAAATTCTTCACCTTCTCAGAGGACATACTATTTACCTACGCTACAAAGACAGTCCTGCAGAAACACCTTTAAACATTATGGAACGGCCGGCAAGGGCTGAATTTCATTTTAAAAGACTGGATGAAGGGACCACCTACAGGATAAAGATCATACACAACGGTACTTGGGTAAATATTTCGCAAACCAATTGCGAACTACTCTGTAATGAAGATGGATGGATACTTGTTGGCAAAACCATATACCATTTCAAGGACCAGGTAGAAGGAAAAAGGCTGGTGCCTTTCTTTTCAAAAGAAGTAGTTGAAGTAAAAAAGAATTCGGAAAAGGCCTATTTCCAAAAATTTGTGAAGCTCACGGCAGAAAAATTCGATACCATATTAAAGGGAGTCAATACAACCATAGAACAGGTTTCCCCCAGGTTTAGTGGAACCATAACTGACTCTGAGCCTGTGAAACTTAAGGTGCAAGCTAAATATGGAGCCAATTTGGTTGACATTGATAGCCCTAAAAAGCGTCTTCTACAAATCAACGCAACCAACGAAGATTTTGACCTGCTAACCTATGAGAGAAGTTATAAGGATGAGCAAGAAACCATTAACCTTCTTTCATCCTTAGGCTTTAAGTACACCAAAAACTCGTTTTTCATTAGTCAGGATGCTCCATTAATCGATCTGGTAAATAAGCATCATCCTCTACTTATAGAGCACGGCTTTGAATTTCAAACAACTGAGCGGGAAGAAGAACTCTTTATCGGACACACCACCATCTCATTCTCGATAAGTGAAAACATTGATTGGTTTGATGTAAAGGCTGTTATACGCTTTGGAGAGTTTGAAATTCCTTTCCAGAAGCTGCGTCGAAACATCATCAATAATGATTCTAAATTCAAATTGCCCAACGGACAATGGGCAACCATTCCTCAGGAATGGTTTGCAGAGTTTAGGTACATATTTGCCTTTGCCGAAAGCGACGGCGACCAGATTACCCTAAATAAACAGCATCAAAACCTGGTAGCGGAAGAATCCAGCAGACTGAAGCTACTTATTAAAAAGGAGCCAGAAAAAAATCAACTGAGCATGCCACCTGAGCTCAAATCAATACTTCGTCCGTATCAAAAAGACGGCTTTGATTGGCTTAGCCAACTTAGAGCCAATAACTTCTCGGGAGTCCTGGCAGATGACATGGGACTGGGTAAAACTCTGCAAACCATCACACTGCTGAAGGCACACTATGAAGAAAACAGGAATAATTCTACCGAACATGAAGAACAGGTGGACTTGTTTACGAGTAGCTCTGACAACCAAAACGCATCTCTGGTAGTAGTTCCTTCATCACTTGTTTATAACTGGGCGGCGGAAATACGAAGGTTTGCGCCTTCCCTACGAGCGCATATTCATGTTGGGCATCAACGCTCGTTTGATTCTATTATCTTCAAGAAGCACCACATCATAATTACCACCTATGGGCTGTTGAGAAATGATGCGGACTTCCTGTCAAAGCAAGAGTTTGAATACATTATTCTGGACGAGAGCCAAACTATAAAGAACCCTGTATCAAAGATTGCTAAAACGGTTGGTAAACTTAAAACCAAACACAGACTTGCCCTAACCGGTACCCCCATAGAGAACTCTCTTTCTGATCTTTGGTCTCAAATGAATTTTCTCAACAAAGGCTTATTAGGTAGCTATAGCTTTTTTAAAAGCGAGTTTGTAACACCTATTGAGAAAAACAACGACGAGAATAAGAAGAACAAACTCAAGAAGCTTGTATATCCCTTCATTTTAAGAAGAACCAAAGAGGATGTAGCCAAGGAACTTCCTCCGGTTTCTGAGCAGGTGCTTGTATGCGAAATGACTGAGGAACAGGAGTCTTTATATGATGAAGTCAAATCGCAATACCGAAACTTTATCCTCAATGAACTGGAAGACCCATTGCAAGCCAAAAATCGTTTCTTGGTACTCAAAGGGTTAACTGAACTCCGACTGATTGCCAATCACCCAAAAATCTACGATGATAGTAAGGTGGAAGAATCAGGTAAATTCAAGGAGATAACAGACCGACTTTTTGAGATACAAGAAGCAAAGCACAACATCCTGGTCTTTTCGCAATTCACTCGGCATCTTGCTCTATTAGAAGAGCTGCTCATTAAGAAAGGGGTAGAATATGCAATGCTCACCGGCGCAACAAGTAACAGAAAAAAGGCCATATCCAAATTCACCGATAATGACTCTTGTAACATCTTTCTTATTTCCTTAAAAGCCGGTGGAGTAGGATTAAATCTGACTAAGGCCGATTATGTGTTTCTATTGGATCCATGGTGGAACCCCTTTGCTGAGAAACAGGCCATTGATCGAGCGCATAGAATTGGACAAATACAGAATGTATTCTCCTACAAGTTTATTACAAAGAACACCATAGAAGAGAAGATAATGCAACTACAGCAGCGCAAGCTTGCCTTGGCTGGAGAGTTCATTCCATCTGGTCCAAAAGACTCCTTGATTTTTGACCGGGAAGATTTAGAAGAGCTATTCAGCTAGTTTGGACTGCGGCGGCAGCCTATCCGTTCATAGATATGAGGAACTCCTCATTGCTTGCGGAATGCTTCATTCTTGACTTCAAGAACTCAATGGCTTCTTCAGGATTCATGTCAGAAAGCATTTTTCTCAGAATCCACATTCTCTGCAACATGTTCTTATCTATCAGCAAGTCTTCACGTCTGGTACTTGATGCTGGAACATCAATAGAAGGATAAATCCTCTTATTGGCCAACCTTCTATCCAGCTGTAGCTCCATGTTACCGGTTCCTTTAAACTCTTCAAAGATTACCTCGTCCATCTTAGAGCCTGTATCGATAAGGGCTGTTGCAATGATGGTAAGAGAACCACCGTTTTCAACGTTTCTGGCCGCTCCAAAGAAACGCTTTGGCTTATGTAATGCATTTGAGTCAACACCACCGGAAAGAATCTTTCCTGAAGCTGGTGCAGTTGTATTGTATGCACGTGCCAATCGAGTGATAGAATCTAACAGGATCACCACATCATGCCCACACTCTACCAGCCTCTTGGCCTTTTCAAGTACAATATTGGCAATACGGGTATGCTTGTCGGCTGGTTCATCAAATGTAGAAGAAACCACCTCTGCATTTACATGTCGGGCCATATCAGTTACCTCTTCAGGACGCTCATCAATGAGTAGAATCAACATGTAAATCTCAGGATGATTCTTAGCTATTGAATTCGCAATCTGTTGAAGAAGAATGGTCTTACCCGTCTTAGGCTGGGCCACTATCAAGCCCCTTTGACCTTTTCCTATTGGAGCAAATAAATCAATGATCCGGGTTGAAAACTCGTCCTTCTTATTTTGAAGGTTTAGTTTCTCATCAGGGAAAAGTGGAGTTAGATGCTCAAACGATACTCTATCTCTTACTTCCGCCGGAAGCCTACCATTAATACGCTCTACTCTAATTAGGGCAAAGTACTTCTCACCTTCTTTGGGCGGACGAATAACCCCTTTAATGGTGTCTCCTGTCTTAAGACCGAATAATTTTATTTGAGAAGGAGATACATATATATCATCTGGAGAAGGCATGTAATTGTAGTCTGAAGACCTCATGAAACCGTATCCTTCGGATATGATTTCAATTACTCCTTCATTTACAATATGACCATCAAAATCATATGACTTTGCCAAGGGACTTGGAGCCTTAGGCTCCTGCCTTTCATTTCTTTGTGAAGACTGATCTCTTTCACTTCGGTCTCCGCGATCTCCACGATCTCTGTCGTTCCCACGGTCTCTATCATTCCCTCTATCTCGGTATCCTGAGTTTCTATCACTTCTGGAATAATCACCACGATCACCTCTGGAGTCCCTACTGCCACGATCGCCGCGTGAATCTCTGTCACCACGATTGTCATAGCGTGAATCCCTGTCACCTCTGGAACCTCTATCACGCTCAGATCTGTCGTAGCGTGACTCCCTATCTCCATCTCTGGAGTCAGAACGTCTTGGATTATCAGAATCTCTTCTATAGGTAGGACGAGCAATGCTTGGAGCTGGTGGAGCTTCATCCCTTCTTGAAGAAGGCTCTTTACTCTCTCCACTTACCTTAGTAGAAGAATCTGCCCTGTCAACGCTTGCAGACTTTACAATCTTCCTTCTCCTTACACGCTTGGTTTCTCCAGATTCTGTTTCAATAACTTTTACATCGTCTTTTTTAGGCTCCTCAGCAACCGGTGCAGCTTCTTTCTTCTCCTTCTCCTTGGCACTTGCTTTCGCAGGTGCTGCTTTCTTTTCAGCCTTCTTTGGACTACTTCCTGATTGTTTGGCGGTAATTGCTTCTCTTAAAACCTCAATAAGGTCTGATTTCTTGAGCTTTCTGAAATTTTTAATTTCATGGTCCTTAGCCAACTGATGAAGTTCAGGCAACAGGCGTGCCTCTAAGGTTTCAACATCTATCATGGAAATAAATCAATTAAAATCTGGATTGTTTAATGCGATCTGCTTGGAGATTATCGAGCCGAAAGGTTTGACCGGTTTCTAGCGCTCGCCATGCAAATATATACTTTCGGATATAACCTAGGCCAAAATTCTAAGTGGTTCCTCTAAAAACTCAGCAAGTGTTTTAAGGAACTGAGCACCAAGCGCACCATCTACTGCCCTATGGTCACAAGATAAAGTCACTTTCATTACATGTCCAGGAACAATTTCGCCGTTCTTAACTATGGGTTTCTGGGCGATACCTCCTACTGCCAATATACAAGCATCAGGAGCGTTTATAATGGCCGTAAACTCTTCAATGCCAAACATCCCCAAATTTGAAATAGTGAATGTATTGCCACTGAACTCTTCAGGCTGTAATTTTTTATCTCTTGCTTTACCCGCGAGTTCTTTCACTTCGGAGGAAATGGATGAAATAGGTTTCAAATCAGCGTGTCGCACCACAGGGACAATTAGTCCATCATCAATAGCCGTGGCAACACCAATATGCACATGGTGGTGTTGACGAATAGAGTCTCCCATCCATGACACATTCACCTGCGGATTGGCCTTAAGTGCCGCAGCAACAGCTTTAATAATGATGTCATTGTAAGACACCTTGGATCCAAGGTATTCGTTAATGGACTTTCTCGCTTCCACTACCCTATCCATCACAATCTCTCTGGTAAGGTAGAAGTGAGGAGCAGTAAACTTACTTTCTGAAAGCCTTCTGGCAATTGCCTTGCGCATTTGACTCAATGGAATGTCTTCATGAGACTCTTGTCCTATAGCTCCCGTTACAGATGCCGGCGACTTTTTAACTGAAGACATATCAAAGTTGGCGATATCATTTTTCACAATTCTGCCTCCTTCTCCAGTTCCTGATACCAAGGCCAGATCCAGACCTTGTTCCTGAGCCATTCTTTTAGCAAGTGGAGATGCCTTTATTCTTCCATTGGAATCGGTAGTTGTGGCTGAAACAGCTGGTGTATTACTTACCTGTTTTGCTGGCGCTGGAGGAGTTTCAACAACAGGGGCCGCAGTTGCTTCTTTTCCTTCCACAGGAGCGGCGACCGTTGTAGATTCAGCTGCTGCTTCTGCCTTGGCCGTTTCTAAAAGGCTCGCAAAATCTTCTCCCTGCGCTCCAATCACAGCGATAATCCCATCAACGGGTACAGTATCACCAGGTTGCGCTTCTATGTGTAGTATGGTTCCTTTTCCTTGACTATCAAAATCCATGGTGGCTTTATCCGTTTCTACTTCAGCCAAAACATCACCTATAGAAACTGTATCACCCACCTTTACAAGCCACTCAACTATTACACCTTCTTCCATTGTGTCGCTCATGCGACGCATCTTTATTATCTCAGCCATGAATTTTAGAGATTAAATGATTGAATATGAATGATTTAACGTAGTTAAATCCAATTTCAAGGGGCAAAAATATATGATATACCCTTAAAATTGATTTATACCTACCTATTAATGTACACAAGCCGTAACACCGTCTTTCTCAATTTTGTTTACTCCGGCAATACCTTTGAGAAATTATTCCCTTCATATGAAAGCATATTTGGATTTATTGAGTCATGTACTGGAGAACGGAGTTGACAAAAGCGACCGTACCGGAACGGGTACCAGAAGCGTTTTTGGGTATCAAATGCGTTTTGACTTAAGTGCTGGCTTTCCATTGGTTACCACAAAAAAAGTGCACCTTAAATCCATTATTTATGAATTGCTCTGGTTTTTGAAAGGTGATACCAATATCAAGTATCTGAAGGAAAATGGTGTGAGCATTTGGGATGAATGGGCTGATGAAAACGGTGATCTAGGCCCGGTTTACGGTGCTCAGTGGCGTTCCTGGAAAGGCGCTGATGGCAAAGTGCACGATCAGATAAAAACGGTGATAGAAACCATACAATCAAACCCCGACTCAAGAAGAATGATTGTAAATGCCTGGAATGTTGGTCAACTCTCAGACATGGCACTTACTCCCTGCCACGCTATGTTCCAGTTTTACGTAGCCAATGGCAAACTCAGCTGTCAACTATATCAAAGAAGTGCTGATTTATTTCTAGGCGTTCCGTTCAATATAGCTTCCTATGCTATTCTCACTATGATGATTGCACAGGTGTGTCATCTTGAAGCCGGAGATTTTGTTCACACTTTTGGAGACGCTCACATCTATAGCAATCACTTTGACCAGGTAAAACTCCAGCTGAGCCGTACTCCAATGGAGCTCCCCACCATGAAAATTAATCCGGAGGTTAAATCCATCCTGGATTTTAAATACGAAGATTTTCAAATAAGTAACTACACTCCACACCCCGGTATAAAAGCTCCTATTGCAGTATGAAATGCTCTATTGTAGTAGCTACTTCTGAAAACATGGTGATTGGCAAAGACAATGATCTGATTTGGAACTTACCGCGCGATCTTCGATTCTTTATGCAGTTGACCATGGGCTCACCAATGCTTATGGGGAGAAAGACCTTTGAATCGTTGGGGAAACCTTTAAAAGGAAGAAAACACATCATAATTAGCCGCAACTTTAGCTACGATCATGAGCAGGTTGTCATATTCCCCAGCATTGAAAAGGGAATTGAATGGGCTCGAAACAACCACGAAAACGAACTATTCATTACCGGAGGTGGAACCATTTACGAATACTGTTTAAGGCATGGCATAATTGACAAGGTATACCTGACTACCGTACACGCCACTTTTGAAGGGGACACCTACCTGGAAGGATTTATAAGAAATGAGTGGCAACTTTTATCAGCCACTCATTATGAAGCTGACGAAAGGAATGCTGAGTCAATGACCTTTCAGCAATTCATAAAAACCTAAGAGCCTTACTCTGTTCTACCGTCGTAGTCGAAACCCAGCCTCTTCCCTGTTTTGACTGCTGTTGTACCTTGCTGTACCATTTTCTGATGTAAGGTAATTTCCTTCACTGCGTCAAAAGGTGGCACAAACAGATCAAAATCAACGGCATGCATCATCGCCGTTTGAATAATCTTCTCTGCTGCTGCTTCAGTAAACTTTTGATGGGCAAAATCATTGAACAGGAATGAAAACTGCCTATTGCCATCCATAAAAAAGTGACCGTCCTTGTTGATGAACAAGCGTCCGAGAAGATAACCAGAATCTGCTAAACGATTGAACCGTAAAGAATCAGCCAAAAAATTATAAATCAGGACCATTCCTACAAAACCTGCACTTTTATCTTCCTGAACTATCGCAGACTTGTAAATACCGTGTTCTGAAGGAAATGCAAATACATTACTGTGCATTTGAAACGATAGGGCATCGCCTGAAAAGCGTATTTCAGCCTCATAGGCACCTGACTCAGAATATACTAAATCAAGATCATGCTTGCCCGGCTTCCTTTCTGACTTAAGGCCGTCAATAACCATGGCAGCATGCTTCTTTAATGAGTTAAAAGCATTCAGAGTGGTGGCATATACATCTTGCTTCGTTTGAGCCTTTTCGCAGAAGTGCTCATTGAGTTTTTGAAAATCTTCCTTGTTATTCATACGTACAGTTTAATAGGCTTTGGCAAATACCACGCGTTCTTTTGAGGGTTTGCCTGTATGAATACAACTACCGACTTCCTGTTCGTTGTCCAGTGGAATACATCTAATAGTAGCTTTGGTAAGAGCTTTAATCTTCGCTTCAGTCTCGTCAGTACCGTCCCAGTGAGCTAATGCAAAGCCATGTTTATTCTCAATTACGTCTACAAATTCATCCCAGGTATCCACTTTGAAGGTGTTCGCTTCTTTAAAGGCCACGGCTTTTTGAAAAATTGCATCTTGAATTTCATGAAGCAAAGACTGAATATGCCCAACCAGGCCATCAAAAGCTACCACTTCCTTAGATTGTGTATCACGTCGAGCAAGTTCTACAGTTCCATTCTCCAGGTCTCTAGGGCCCATTGCCACTCGCAATGGCACACCTTGCAGTTCGTATTCGGCAAATTTCCAACCCGGACGTTGTGTATCCCTATCGTCAAACTTCACTCTAATCCCAAGGTTTCTTAAAGCCTCTTTAAGTGCATTGGCCTTCTCTGAAATCATTGCCAACTGCTCTTCGTTTCTGTAAATAGGAACGATCACAACCTGGATAGGTGCCACCTTTGGAGGAAGTACCAATCCTGAGTTATCTGAATGCGCCATGATTAGAGCTCCTATTAAACGAGTAGAAACTCCCCAGGAGGTAGCCCATACATATTCATCTTTCCCTTCAGAGCTAGTGAATTTCACATCAAAGGCTTTGGCAAAATTCTGCCCCAGAAAGTGAGATGTACCTGCCTGCAATGCCTTGCCATCCTGCATCATTGCTTCTATACAATAAGTTTCTTCCGCTCCAGCAAACCTTTCACTTGGTGTTTTCAGACCTCTAATAACGGGTATGGCTAAATACTCTTCTGAAAACTTAGCATATACACCAAGCATTCTCTCTGTTTCTTCTATAGCTTCAGCCTTGGTTGAATGCGCCGTATGGCCTTCCTGCCATAAAAACTCAGCTGTTCTTAAAAACAATCGGGTTCTCATTTCCCAACGAACCACGTTGGCCCATTGGTTTATGAGCAATGGCAAATCTCTATAAGACTGAATCCAATTTTTATAAGTATTCCAAATGATGGCTTCACTAGTAGGCCTTACTACCAACTCCTCTTCGAGTTTGGCATTAGGGTCCACCATGAGCTTACCTTTATTCTCTGGATCGTTTTTTAATCTGTAGTGTGTAACAACAGCACACTCCTTAGCAAAACCCTCGGCATTTTTTTCTTCTGCTTCAAACAGGGCTTTAGGTACAAATAGAGGGAAGTATGCATTCACGTGTCCAGTTTCCTTGAACATATCGTCCAGAACTCTTTGCATATTCTCCCAGATGGCAAAACCATGAGGTTTAATTACCATACATCCTTTTACAGCACTGTGTTCGGCCATTCCAGCCTGTTTTACTATATCATTGTACCACTCTGAGTAGTCTTTTTCCCTTGGAGTTATTTTGTTTGCCATTAACTTGAAGTTTGGAACAATGCTTGTTCCTATTGCATTAACTATTACTAGCGACAAACTTAAATATTATTGATTATGCCATATTTAAACGCCCCGCCTTTTATCCCGAAACATTTCGGCAAGCTTTTGTTCATTTTGCTATGCAGTACTGTCCTGTTTTCTTGCACCACAGGAAAGTACGTGGTTACCGACGGAGTTTATTACAACCCTAAAGAGGACGCCGATAAGCTTAGCTATGCCATGGGCAATGACCGACCTGACAATACCGTGAGCGAGGAGCCAGAAACTGGATACACCGTAATCGATAAAACAACACAGCAAGAACGTGCTGGAATTAGAACCACTCAGGCTCCCAATAATGTAGTTCGAACCTCAGATACTTTGTATGGAGGCGATGGGGGAACCACCTACATTACCAACAATTATTATGATGAGTACAATGATTTCGATGACGATTTCACCTACTCACGTCGCATTAATAACTTCTATTATCCTTCGGCATGCATGGGATACTATTCTTCCTGGGGATGGTATGGCGGAAACGGCATATTCTATTCAAACTATGCATACGATCCATGGTTTTATGATCCTTGGTACGGCTATAACAGGGGCTTTTATCGTCCCTATGGTGTAGCATATGGAGGCTGGGGATGGGGATACGCCGGCTATTACGATCCTTGGGGATGGAATGGTGGATATTACAACAACTGGGGATGGGGCTATGGCAGAGGCTCTTATAGAAACGGATACCGTAATGGCTATAGAGACGGTTTTAATGATGGCTCATGGAGCAGTGGCTGGTCGGGCAATCGATACGCTGGAAACCGTGGCCCGAGAAGCACCGTTTACTCTCGAGGAACAAGTCCGTCAACTGGCCTGAGAAGAGAATTGCCACATAGATATACTGAGCGTACCAACACTGGGGGTGGCCAGCTTAACAATGGACACAATGAGAACAGAAGTATAGCATCTGATCGAGTGTTAGTTTCAAATTCAAATACTCTTACACAACAAAACCGACCTGTACAGGGTGGAACTCGCAGTCTTCCTAACAGGATAAATCCCAACGAACGTCAGCAAGGCAATATTTCGAATACATCAGGTACAAGCATTGCCGGAACAAATGCCACAGGAGGCAACCCAAGAATTAGTGCAGATAGAAACAAGCCTTCTGTATCTCCGGTTGGGCGTAGTACCACAACAACAAATAGTAAGGGAAATGTAGCAAGCACACTTCCTAGTCGTCAAAGCTCAACTTTCTACAAACTAAAGACCAATGGTAACAACAACATTCCTACTGCTACTACTGCTTTGGTAAACGGGAATACACGTACTACCATACAACGTACTTCAGGAAGAACTACTCAGACTGGACAGCAAAACGTTACAAACAATCGTACTTCTCAGACAAGGATAAGTCCATCTACCCAAAGTAATTCACAAGTTACAAGAACACAAGGTTCAACAGGTAGGGCTCCAACAGCCACTGGAACACGTACTACTCCTACTCAAACCAGTAGCCAAGTGAACCGTACATCGACTCAAACACGAACTCGTCCTACAAGTACGTCTACTGTCCCTACAACAACACGGACTACAACACCCACAACAAGAACTACCAGAACTACACCAACAAGAAGCTCGAGTACAAGAACCAGTGCTACCTACAAACCAAAAAGTAGTACAACTCGAGCTACGAGTACCAGAAGCTCTGGAAGTACCAGAACCTATTCTGGAGGCAATACTTCAACCAGATCAGGTTCTTCTTCGAGCACCAGGTCCAGTTCAAGCACAAGACAAACAAGTACCAGAAGCTCGAGTACACCGCGCTCTTCAAGCACGAGAAGCAGTTCTACCAGAAGTAGTTCTTCAAGTTCAAGAAGCAGTTCTTCAGGAAGCAGCCGTTCAAGTAGTCGTTCCAGCAGTTCAAACTCTGGATCAAGATCATTACCCAGAAGATAAAAACAAGAAGCCATGAAAACCATAAAAATAACCTTTGCCCTGGCCATGCTCTGCCTTTTTCAAACGGTACATGGACAAAACTTATTCGATGCTCAACGCTATTCGAGTACCCTATTTCAAAGCAATGCGCGTTCACTAGCCGTTGGAAATGCCTTTGGTGCCCTCGGCGCTAACCCTATTGCTACATCTATCAATCCTGCAGGATTGGCAGCCTACCCTACTTCTGAATTTACATTTTCACTTGGGGTGGCAAATTCAAATATGAAGAGCACTTATCTAGGAAACTCATATACCGATGACAAATACAGTCTGAATATTCCGAGCATGAGTTATGTATTTACTGAACAAAATGAAGTTGCCGGAGATAAAATGAACAACTCATGGATCAGCAACCACTTTGGCATTAGCATGAACCGTCGAAATGGATTCAATCAAAGCATGGTTTTTTCTGGCAACAATCAGCAGTCAACCATGTTGGACATGTTTGCCGAAGACATGGATTACCTGTGGTTTAACGACCTGGCTATTGACTCAAATACTTACGGTGGTATGGCATACTACGCCCTTCTAATTGATCCTATTATGGAAGACTCAAATGTTGTAGGGTTTATGCCTTCCGTTTCTGACAACAATACAATCAATGTAGACCAAAGACAAAGTCTAAATACATCAGGTTATATCAACGACCTAAACCTGACCATGGCCGGAAACTATGGAGATAAAATTTACCTTGGAGCAAGCCTTGGTATACCAACATTGCGGTACAAAGAAACCGGCACTTTTCAAGAAACAAACTTAGATGAGGCAGTAGACAATTACAATGCGATGAGTCTTAAGCATCAAATCCTTGATCGAGGAATTGGGGTTTACGGACAAATAGGTGTAATCTTAAAGCCAGCACAATTTATTCGTATTGGTACTTCGCTTAAAACACCAACATTCTATTCTATTGACCGAACATTCAAAACCTGGCTCAATGGTTATACTGACGCAGGCAATAGAGTCATTGAACCAAGGGGATACGACTACACCTATAACCTTACCACTCCATGGGAAGTAAATGCTAGTGCGGCTGTGCTCGTGGGCAAATTTGGATTCCTTTCGGCTGACTACACTTTCTTTGATGGTTCTGCGGCAAGCCTCAGAGCGGAAGGGAATGATGGTGGCCTCGCTTATATCAACGAGAACTCTGAAATTGAAGACGCACTGATTGGAGTGCATCAATTGCGACTTGGTGGTGAATTATCACTCGGAAATTTTGCCTTAAGAGGAGGTTACAGTGCTACAACATCATCGTTTAATGATGGCTATATGCCCAGCAGTAATATGAGTGCCAACAGTACTATTTCAGGAGGAATTGGTTACAGAGAAACCTTGTTTTACATGGACTTAGGTTTTCAACATATGGAAAGAAACTCCTTCTTCCAGCCTTACGGCGTATCCTATGCTGAACTGGAAGGAGCTACCAACGCAGAGGCATATAACAGCTTCATCCTTACCATGGGATTCAACTTTTAAACACATGCTTTTCTATCTTGATAGGCCTCGTGATATTCACGAGGCTTTTCTTTTTTATATCAATTGGTTTTATGCTCCTTTGAAGCATGGAATTACTTAAAGCCCTAACGGCAATACATAGCCCTTCTGGATCTGAGGCTCCAATTAAGGAGTTTTTACTTAACTATATTGACGAACATAAGAGTAATTGGGCTGTTCAGCCAACCATCATAAAAGACAATATTCAGGACAACATCATCTTGATTTTTGGAAAACCAAGAACGGCTGTGTATGCCCACACTGACTCCATTGGTTTTATGGTTGGGTACAATAATGAACTATCTAAAATTGGAGGCCCGGTAACAACTGGTAATTGGCTTCTTGTGGGTGAAGATTCCAAGGGCTCCGTTGAAGGAACGCTAATGGTTGAAGAAGAAGTACTAAAACTTCAATGTAAAAGGAAAGTAGACAGAGGTACAACGCTCACTTTTGCCCCTGACTATAATGAAACTGAAAACTACATTCAGTCTCCGTACATGGACAACAGACTTGGAGTGTACAATGCACTAATGCTTTGTGAAACACTGGAGCACGGAGCCATTGTGTTTAGCACTTTTGAAGAGCATAAGGGTGGAGCAGCTCAATTTTTGGCCGGTAAGCTGTATCAGGAATACAGCATTATGCAATCACTCATATCAGACATTACCTGGGTAACATCTGGGGTAGAGCATGGTAAAGGAGTGGCTATCTCACTCAAAGACAGCACGGTACCGAGGCGAGTTTTCACTGACAAAATATGTGCTTTGGCAAAGGAAAGTGGCATTGCGCATCAAATTGAAGTGGAGCATGGTGGAGGTTCAGATGGAACTGCCATCCAAATGGCCCCCTACCCTATAGATTGGTGCTTTATTGGAGCCGCCGAAGACCATGTACATAGCCCACTGGAAAAAGTGCATAAAGACGATATCAGAAGTATGACCGCACTATATCAATACCTTATGCAACATCTATAGTGGAGGTCTAAGCCTTCATCTTCAAGCTCAAATCAAGAGCACCGGCTCTTTGAGTAAGTGAACCGGATGATATAAAGTCTACCCCGGTTTCGGCATAAGCCCGAATGTTCGATGCATTTATACCACCTGAGGCTTCAGTGATTTTAGCCCCATTGATAATTTTAAGCGCTTCTTTGATTTGCTCAGGACTAAAATTGTCAAGCATAATCCAATCGACCTGATCAAGTTGCATCACTTCATTCACATCTTCTAATGTCCGCGTTTCTACTTCAAGTTTTAAATCCAGCCCTTTGGACACCAAGTATTCCGAAACACGTTTTACAGCAAGACTTATAGAACCGCACTGATCAATGTGATTGTCCTTAATCATTATCATATCGTACAGGCCCATTCTATGGTTCTTACCTCCCCCCATCTTCACAGCCCACTTCTCAAGTATCCTAAGACCTGGAGTAGTTTTTCGCGTATCTAAAAGCTTGGTTGGTAAATCGGCAATCAATGCCGCCATTTTATGGGTTGTGGTGGCAATTCCGCTAAGGTGCTGCACCATGTTCAATATCAAACGCTCTGAAGTAAGTATTGATGCCGTACTCCCTTTTAATTCGTATAGGATATCTCCTTCTTTTATAGGATCGCCATCTTCTTTTAAGAGTGTATAATCAAGACCTTGAAAGAAATGATCTATCACCAAGCCTACAATTCTATTGCCGGCCCATATACCATGATCCTTGGCAAGTAAATAGGCTTCTGAAACATGATCAGGAGCAACGCAAGCCAGGGTGGTATGGTCTCCATCTCCTACATCTTCCAGCAAACATTTTTCAACAAATCCCCTAAGTTCTATTTCTTCCCGTTCTTTCAACAAGCTGTTGTCATTCATCTTCTAGGGTTAACTCTAATTCCTGTATTCGAATGGTACCATTTGAATTTACATACCTCACAAGGGTTCTATACCTGCCCTCTTCGGTACTCAAATAGCCAATAATGTACTGCGTCCATTTATGCTCACCGTTGATTTTCGCCTCAAAACCTGTGACTACGCTTTTCTTGAAAAAATCAGTCACAATGTTCTTTGCCTGCACCTTACTGTAATTGTTTTGAATATCATATTCCAACCCTTGGATGGCCAACTCAATGTGCTCATCGAAATAGCCTGACAAAAGTTTGGCATTCCCTGTTTTAAGGGCAGTGCTAAAGCCTGTGAAGTCATCGTCTTGAAAAGACATAAGGACCAAAGCAAAGAGGCTTATAAAACTGAATATTCGCATGCTGAAAGAATAAATCGGTTGAGCAAATACCCAACGAAAATAATGCCACAGTCGCTGAATTCGCCTATTGTTGGCTAGTTATTAAGACTTGATGGCCTCGCTCAGTATTTTTGCTAAATGAATAACGAAAAAGTTTGTCTGGTCATATTGGATGGCTGGGGACATGGTCCAAATAACAAATCTGTAAATGCCATTCTCAGTGCAAATACTCCCTTTGTTGACAGTTTGTATACCAAATACCCTAACAGCGAATTGATGACATGTGGCGAGTATGTAGGCCTGCCTGACGGACAAATGGGCAACTCTGAAGTGGGGCATCTAAATATTGGGGCCGGGCGAGTTGTATATCAACAACTTGTAAGAATCAACAAAGCTTTTTCCTCAGGTGAAGCCAGCCAGAATAAGGTACTGAAAGGAGCACTTGAGTATGCAAAAGACAATGGTAAAAAAGTACATCTGATAGGGCTTGTTTCCGACGGAGGCATTCACTCACATATTGATCATTTGAAAGGATTGATTGGCTTTTTTAGTGACCACTCCTTTGAACAGGTATATGTGCACGCTTTCACTGATGGGCGCGATACCGATCCGCAAAGTGGCGAGGGCTTTATCAATGATCTTAAAGCATATATGGACAACAAATGTGGAGCCCTGAGTTCCATTATTGGTAGGTACTACTCTATGGACAGGGATTTTAAATGGGACCGCATTCGGTTGGCCTATGACGCCATGATTCATGGAAAAGGCCATCTTACAAACTCTGCTTCTCAGTCCATATCACAGTCCTATGAGCAAGGCGTCACAGACGAGTTTCTTCAACCAGTTGTTCTTGAAAACAGCCTAAAGACCGGTCGTATTGAAGAAGGTGATGTAGTAATCAACTTCAACTTCAGAACCGATCGTGGCAGACAAATAAGCAGGGCACTTACTCAGGAAGATTTTCCTGATCAGGACATGAAAGCGATGAATCTCAAATACATTACCCTCACTGAATATGACTCCACTTACAAGGGAGTTGAAGTAATGTTCCCCTCTATTGACCTAAAGAACACTTTAGGAGAGGTTATGAGCAACAATGGCAAGTCGCAATTGCGGATTGCCGAAACTGAAAAATACCCGCATGTGACATTTTTCTTTTCAGGAGGTCAGGAAACAACTTTTGAAGGTGAAAGTAGAATAATGGCTCAATCGCCCAAAGTAGCTACCTACGATTTAGCACCGGCAATGAGCGCAAAGGAATTAGGAGAAAAAGCCAGTGAGTTCATGATCAGCGAACAACCCAACCTCGTAGTGCTCAACTTTGCAAACGCCGATATGGTTGGCCATACTGGAGTTTTTGAAGCTGTAGTAAAAGCCGTGGAGCAAGTAGATGAATCGTGCAGGGAAGTAGTAACCACAGCCCTGGCAAACGGCTACACTTGCTTAGTAACAGCAGATCACGGAAACGCTGACTTTGAAGTGAACGAAGATGGCTCGCCCAATACGGCACATACCACCAATCCGGTTCCTTTCTTCCTTATTGATCCAACTTCTAGTGTACACTCCGTAAAAAATGGCAAGCTGGCAGACCTCGCACCAACAATCCTCCAGATCATGGGTATTGATCAACCCTCAGAAATGACCGGAGAGTCTTTAATTAATGCTTAGTGTGGTGTAGAAGGGTGATAATCCCAGTTGATTTTCACTGTCGCCCCTAATTCATGCAACATATTGTAAAGGCCAAAGAAGGTTCTATTGATAAACAATGCATCTTTTGGGCCTCTTGCTCTCTTAGTTTTTCTCAACTCAGGAGCCTTGCTCATAGCTTCGCCAAACTCATATATGCGCTGGATAAAATCCTTGTTTCCGAAATCAAAGACTTCATTGTGAAAAGGCTCAGAAATGAGCTCAATGGAAGTTTTAAGGTTCGACATGAAAAAGGCACGTTCACTTTCTGTATCGTCATCGAAAATCATATCCAGCTTTTTCAATCGCTCTTCCAGGGTGCTGTTGCTCTCAGTAGTATCCTTCAACAGCAAAACGAAAAAGGAATCATAGAAATCCTGACCAAATTCCTTGACACAACCAAAATCCAACACTCCCAGGGTTCCGTTTTCATTGAGTAAAAAGTTGCCAGGGTGTGGATCTGCATGCACAGCGCGCAGATTGTTGATTTGACAATTATAGAAGTCCCAAAGCCTCTGCCCCAAGGTATTTCGCACTTCTTGATCCGGATTAGTTTTCAGAAACTCTGTCAAGTGCTTTCCGTCCAGCCAGTCCATCACAATAATCTTGTCAGCCGACACTTCAGAGTAATAACCAGGAAAATGCACACCCTCCAAATCAGATAGCTTTTTGGTCATTTCCACGGAACGTTCCAGCTCAAGACGGTAATTGGTTTCTTCCAATAGACGTTCCTTTACTTCATCAAAGTACTGATCCACATCGGCGCCTTTCATCCCCACTAACTTGGTGGCAAATGGTTTTACCAGGTTCAAATCCGATACCACACTATCGGCAACTCCGGGATACTGAATTTTGACCGCCACCTTTTTACCCTTGTATACCGCCGAGTGTACCTGCCCCATGGAGGCAGCATTGATGGCATTTTTACTAAAGTCTTCAAACAACTCAAATGGTGATTTTCCAAAGGCTTCTCTAAAGGTTTTCACCACTAACGGCAAAGACAGTGGAGGTGCCGAATATTGAGCCATTACGAATTTTTGAGTATAGGCTTGTGGTAGCACATGCTGATCCATACTCAAGATTTGAGCCATTTTCAAGGCGCTTCCCTTAAGTTCACTCAAGGTATTAAATATGTCTTCGGCATTAGTCCGGTCTAGCTCTTCCTTGCTTCCACCTTTTATGTAGTGTTTTAGGTAGTTGATTCCCACCTTGGCTCCGGTTCCAACAAACTTGGATGCTCTGCGCACCTTACCTGTTGGAATCTTTTCTTGCTCGTTCATGCAAACACATTTTTACCTATAAACTTTGTAAAATCAATTGCGGAGTCAAGCAAACTGTTTTCTATGGCATCAAAGAGCAATCTAACCGACTTCTCTATTGCCTGATCTGTATCATTAAAACCTTCGCTTTCATCCTTAAGAAAATAGCCCACCACAAACAGGTTGTGAAATTGAAACAATTTGGAAACCGGCTTTTGAAGGAGCCCAGGAGTTTGTATTTCGTCATTTTCGATACCCAGTTGTACCAGGCCTTCGAAAAAAGATTGTGCGGATTTTTGAGATTTAATAGATGGATGATTCAGCGCATTTCTCAAACTCCTTTCGCTTGACGATATCCTGTAAAAGGAAAGGTTCTTTTTCAGGTGCTCTATCAAGGTGAAGCAATAGGCCAGGTACTTTTCACGTGTATTGTACTCTTCAAATACCGGATCGCTTTCAATAACTGAAATCACTTTGGTAAAAAGGTCTGACCATATACTCTTTTCCAGGGCCGAAAAATTGCTGAAGTGTTTGTAGAAATCTTCTTCTGAAATCTCTCGTTCCTTACAGAAGGCATATACGCTGGCAGGTGCCTTGCCATTCATAGAAACGGAGTCAATAAAACTCTCTAAAATTTTTGCTCTTAACTCACTCATTTATATAAGCTTTAAACTTGATAAACCTCCATCTACATGGAGCACTTGCCCTGTCATCCAACTGGAAGCTTCTGACAAAAGAAAGGTGCTCGCTGAAGCGATATCGGCTGCCACTCCATAACGACCCAAAGGGTGGCGGCGTGCGCTGGCTTCTTTCCTTTTATCATCACTTAACAATTTAGCCGCCAACGGCGTATCTGTAACAGATGGAGCAATACAGTTAAATCGGATATTGTTTTGAGCATATTCAGCGGCCAGGGACCTGGTAAGCGCCTCAAGAGCTCCCTTAGAAACAGCTACACTACTGTGAAAAGGCATTCCCAACTTAACGGCTACCGTACTGTAGAATACTACTGAAGCTCCTTTTGCTGCCTTTAGTTGTTTAAGAAAGTGCTGAACAACCTTAATTGCCGATAGGACATTCACATTCAAGTCTTGTAACAGCAAGTCGCGATCCAATCGATGAAAAGGCTTCAGGTTAATCGTTCCTGGTAAATACACCAACCCGTGTATAGCCTCCATCTCAAGATTAGGTACTTCCGAAAAAACATCTGCCTGAATATGAGTAGACTTCCCTTTTCCTTCCGGACTGCTACGAGAAATAACAGTTACCTGAACATCCTTTTCCCTTTCAAGTTCACTTAACAGCGAAGCTCCAATGCCATAAGAGCCTCCTACCATAACAATCTGTTTCATACTACTGAAACAGCAGGAACGGGTTATGGTTTAAAAATTAGCGCTGTAGGTACCGCAAGAACTCCTGTCGAACAGAAGGGTCCAGAAACTTTCCGCTGTATTCTGAAGTCACCGTACTACTCCTCACATCTTCTACCCCTCTGGAAGACACACACATATGGTAAGCGTCTATTACTACAGCGACATCTTCTGTATTTAATACCGCTTTTAACTCGTTGGCTACCTGAATGGTTAAGCGCTCCTGTACTTGTGGTCTTTTTGAAAAGTATTCTACAATGCGATTGATTTTTGACAAACCAATGACCTTTCCTGTAGATATGTAAGCTACATGGGCCTTGCCAAAAATGGGAAGGAAGTGATGCTCGCAGGTACTATTTACATTGATATCCTTCTCTACCAACATTTGACGGTATTGGTACTTATTCTCGAAAAGTGAAATTGAAGGTTTGTTATCAGGGTTAAGTCCTTTGAAAATCTCTTTGACAAACATTTTAGATACCCTTCTGGGCGTATCTTTAAGACTGTCATCATTCATATCCATCCCCAATACCTGCATTATCTCTTCAAACTTCTTTTCAATCAACTCTACTTTCAGTTCATCATCCAGCTCAAAGGCATCCTCCCTTATGGGAGTCTCAATAGAACTCATGAAATGATCATCGTTGATCTCGGAACTTTCTGCAAACGCTGAGTCGGTATCGTTTAAATTCATACTTCGCTTTTATGTAGGTAGCAAACACCGAATAGTTCTAAATGTTCGTATTTAACATTTCTTAGCCTACAAAAGAATTACTTTTTGAGCAACTGAGCTTCAAAAGGCCTAAAAAGAAAGAGACCCGGTGGGGAACCGGGTCAACTTAGCAGGCATTAAATGTGGAATTAATTAAAGGTTTTTAGGGCTTTTGATGTGTTCTTGACTATAAGACGTAAATCAGGAAAAAAAAGTTGCACCATAACATAAATTCAATAAAATTTTATCTATAAAAACTCATGAATCAAACCCTTTGAATCTAGAGCCGTTTGATGATTTTGAAGTAAAATTGCAGCACCAATTACACCAATAGAAATCATTAAATCAATATAAATGAGTACCAGACGTTTGTTTGTAGCAATCCCGCTACCAGAAGAAGCAAAAGATGATCTAATGGCAACAATGCCATTGCGAGATCGCAACCGAGATATTCGATGGACAGAACGTGAAAATCTTCACTTTACTCTTTCTTTTCTAGGCGATAGAGAAGAAGAAGAATTAGAGTCTATCTACGCAAAGATTGAAGAGATTGCTGGTGACCGTTTCCCTTTTAGAATGACGTTCAAGGGATTCAAAACCATGTATAAAGACAAAAAACCCAGCATGGTATGGGCCGTTTTTAGAGACAGTCCTTCTTATCTGGAGTTTGCAGCTGATTTTGGTGACGCCCTGGACGGTGACAAAAGAAACGAGCCGATTGCTCACGTGACTTTGGGAAGAGTAAGAAGCAGAGCCGATAGGTTTGTAAGAACACCAAAAATGAACCATATCACTCCATTTGAGTTGGATATAGAGAAGATTGAACTTTGGGAATCAAAGTTTGGAGAGAACGGAATTAGTTATTCGGTGATCAAGAGTTTTGATATGAGACCAGAACCGGAAGATGACTACGACACTCAAGATATGGATTAATTAAGACAGACTAATAACATTTTACAATGACTCAAAATACAGAAAGACTTCCTTACAAGGTAAAAGACATTAACCTGTCAGCCTGGGGACGAAAAGAAATCGAACTGGCTGAAGCAGAGATGCCCGGCCTTATGAGTTTAAGAGAAGAGTATGGTGACAGCAAGCCTCTTAAAGGCGCTCGCATTGCGGGCTGTCTACACATGACCATTCAAACTGCAGTCCTAATTGAAACATTGGTTGATTTGGGTGCAGAAGTAACATGGTCTTCTTGCAACATCTTTTCTACTCAGGACCATGCGGCGGCTGCCATTGCTGATGCAGGAGTTCCTGTATTCGCATGGAAAGGAATGAACGAAGAAGAGTTTGACTGGTGTATCGAGCAAACTTTGTTTGCCTTTGAATCAGGTGAGCCTTTGAACATGATTTTGGACGATGGAGGCGACCTTACCAATATGGTTTTGGACAACTATCCAGAGCTAGTGCCAGGAATCAAAGGACTTTCTGAAGAAACTACTACAGGTGTTCACCGCCTGTACGAGCGTATGAAGAACGGTACTTTGCCATTACCTGCCATTAACGTAAACGACTCAGTTACCAAGTCAAAATTTGACAACAAGTACGGTTGTAGAGAATCATTGGTAGATGCCATTAGAAGAGCTACTGACTTAATGCTTGCTGGTAAAGTGGCTGTTGTAGCCGGTTATGGTGACGTGGGTAAAGGTTCGGCAGAATCTTTAAGAAGTGCTGGTGTACGTGTAATTGTTACTGAAATAGACCCTATTTGCGCCTTGCAGGCCGCAATGGATGGCTTTGAAGTAAAGAAAATGAGTACAGCAGTTCCAGAGTGTGATATAGTAGTAACTGCTACTGGAAATAAGGATATCATTACCGGAGAGCATTTCCAATTAATGGGCGACAAGACGATTGTTTGCAACATTGGACACTTTGACAATGAAATTGACGTTGCCTGGTTGAATTCCAATCATGGAGATTCCAAAGTTGAAATCAAGCCACAAGTTGACTTGTACAATGTAAATGGAAACGACATCATCTTGCTGGCTGAAGGTAGGTTGGTAAACCTCGGTTGTGCAATGGGACATCCTTCTTTCGTAATGTCCAACTCATTCACTAACCAAACCCTTGCTCAACTGGAGCTTTGGAACAACACAGATGCTTATAAAAATGAAGTATATGTACTTCCTAAGCATCTGGATGAGAAAGTAGCTTACCTTCACCTGGCCAAAATTGGTGTTGAGCTGGAAAAGCTTAGCGAGGAGCAAGCAGCCTATATTGGTGTAACTGTTGAAGGCCCTTATAAGCCAGAACACTATCGTTACTAGAAAGAACTTTTACTAAATGATAGAGGCCGATCTTGTTCATACAGGATTGGCCTTTTTTATACCCGCTTATGACACGTTTGAGCGTTAACATTAACAAAGTAGCCCTCATAAGAAACTCTCGGGACCTTGGCCTTCCGAACATTGTAAAGTTTGCACAGGATTGTGAATCCTATGGAGCCCAAGGCATTACTGTACATCCAAGGCCTGATGAGAGGCACATAAGGTATCATGATGTCTATGACCTTAAAGAAGTGGTTAAGACCGAACTTAACGTTGAAGGAAACCCTACCGAACATTTCCTGAAGGTAGTGTTGGAAACGCAACCACATCAAGCTACCCTGGTTCCTGACAGCCCTGACCAACTTACGTCTGATCATGGTTGGGATACTGTGAAACATCAGGACTATTTGAAGGAAGTTGTCCAGAACCTACATTCTAAAGGAATCAGAGTATCTCTATTTGTAGATGCCGTACCGGAATTGGTAGCAGCGGCCAAAGAGACAGGCACCGATTGCATTGAACTATATACTGAACCCTACGCTTCACAGTATAGCTCAAATAAGGATGCGGCTATAAGCAATTATGTAGCTGCTGCGGAAGAGGCTTCTAAACTTGGGCTTATTGTAAATGCCGGGCATGATCTGAACTTGCAGAATCTTGCCTTTTTCAAACAATCACTACCTGCCCTTGACGAAGTATCTATAGGTCATGCGCTCATTTCGGACGCACTTTATTATGGTATTGAAAATACAATCCCTATGTATAAAAGACTGCTGGTTTAAATGACTTACAGCAGCTATGATATTGAAGGTTAACATCTAATTTTGCCCCGCGATTTTTTGGATCACGCTATAAAATTTATTTCATGACTACATTTTCCACACGAAAAGAGCATTTCGAGCACCGTCATATTGGCCCAAGTGCTGCTGATACTGCTACTATGCTGGACAAGCTTGACATCAACAGCATAGACCAACTGGTTGATGAAACCATTCCTGCCAATATCAGGAGAAAAGATACCATGAAAATCTCTGAACCTTTAAGCGAGCATAAACTGCTCACTACATTAAAGGAAAGTGCTTCAAAAAACAAAGTGTTCACTTCTTACCTGGGCCAGGGATATTACAATACCATTGTACCTGGAGTAATTTTAAGAAATGTACTCGAAAACCCGGGCTGGTACACTCAATACACTCCTTATCAGGCCGAAATTTCGCAGGGACGTTTGGAATCTCTATTGAACTTCCAAACCATGGTCATGGAACTAACGGGTAGAGAGTTGGCTAACTCTTCTCTTTTGGACGAAGGAACCGCCGCTGCTGAGGCCATGCACATGATGCAAGCCGTTAACAAAAAGGCTGGGAATAAATTATTCGTTGGTAACAAAACCTTCGCACAAACCAAAGCCATTATTGAAACCAGAGCGGAGCCTTTGGGTATTGAGATAGTATATGGCAAATACAGTGAATTTGAGCCTAGCTCTGAATACTTTGGTGCCATTGTACAATTCCCAAGAGAAGATGGCTCCGTTGTTGATTATAAAGAGTTTATAGATAAATGCCATGAAACCAAAACTCTGGTATGTGTGGCGGCTGACCTTATGAGTCTTGTACTAATGACGCCTCCTGGAGAACTAGGTGCGGACGTAGTAGTAGGAACTTCGCAGCGATTTGGTGTCCCAATGGGATATGGAGGGCCGCACGCTGCTTACTTCGCAACACGTGAAGAATACAAAAGGCAAGTACCCGGACGTATAATTGGTGTATCACTTGACGCTCAGGGCAATCAAGCCTATAGAATGGCCTTGCAAACGAGAGAACAGCACATCAAAAGGGAAAAGGCCACTTCAAATATTTGCACGGCCCAGGCATTGTTGGCTAACATCTCGGCCATGTATGCTGTATACCACGGCCCGGAAGGCATCAAGAACATTGCCACCAGAATCCATGGATTTGCAAAGATGGCCGAAAAGGCGCTGGCTTCAATGGGTATTGGACAACACAACAAGCAGTACTTTGATACTTTGATGCTTCATGTAGATTCTGACAAATTTGATAGCATCAGAAATGAAGCCATAAACAAATGCATCAATCTTAGGTACTTTGAAGATGGTGTACACATAGGGATTTCTTTTGATGAGACCACCGATGAAGACAGTTGGACTACCTTACTTGGTGTATTCGCTTCGGTATATGGTAAAGAAGTACCCAGTATTGATGACCTGGTGCAAAATGTAGATATATCATTCGAAGGCAACCTGAATAGAACCTCTCCCATTCTCAGCCATCCAATCTTTAACAAGTACCACTCAGAAACGGAAATGCTGAGGTACTTGAAACGCCTGGAAAACAAAGACCTTTCATTGGCTCATTCTATGATTCCTTTGGGATCATGTACCATGAAGCTTAATGCTACGGCGGAAATGATTCCCGTGACCTGGCCAGAGTTTGGAAACATTCACCCCTTTGCTCCTCTGGATCAAGCAGCGGCGTATACGGAAATGTTTGAAGAACTTGAAGAGCAGCTGAGTTCTATAACCGGCTTTCCAGGTATGTCACTTCAACCTAATGCTGGTGCTCAAGGCGAGTACGCTGGTCTGATGGTGATTAGAGAATACCTTAGAAGTAAAGGTGAAGGTCATAGAAATATTTGCCTTATACCGGCATCTGCTCATGGAACCAATCCTGCTTCTGCTGTAATGGCAGGAATGAAAGTGGTGGTTACCAAGACGGATGAGATGGGCAATATTGACATGGATGACTTTAGAGCCAAGGCTGAACTTCATAGCGAAAATCTTGCAGCATTAATGGTAACCTATCCTTCTACCCACGGTGTGTTTGAAGAAACCATTATTGAAATCTGCGACATCATTCACAAGAATGGTGGACAGGTGTATATGGATGGAGCCAATATGAATGCTCAGGTAGGTTTAACTTCTCCGGCACTTATTGGTGCGGATGTCTGCCATCTAAACCTTCACAAAACATTCTGTATTCCTCACGGTGGTGGTGGCCCTGGAATGGGACCTATTGGTCTTGCAGCACATTTAAAGCCATTTGCTCCTAGTCATCCTATTGTAAACATGGGTGGAGAAAACGGTATGAAACCAGTTTCTGCAGCTCCCTGGGGATCGGCAAGCATCCTTTTGATCTCATATATCTATATAAAGATGATGGGAGCAGAAGGACTTACAAATGCCACCAAATATGCCATCTTGAACGCCAACTATATTGCCGCGCGTCTTAAGGGGCACTACGAGGTACTCTACAAAGGAAAAAATGGTAGAGTAGCTCACGAACTTATTATTGACTTAAGAGAGTTTAAGGCCTTTGGTGTAGAAGCAGAGGATGTGGCCAAAAGATTAATGGACTATGGATTCCATGCTCCTACCCTTTCTTTCCCAGTAGCAGGTACTCTTATGATAGAGCCTACCGAAAGCGAAGCCCTTGGCGAACTTGATCGTTTCTGCGATGCCCTTATCGCCATAAGAAATGAGATTGAAGAAGTGAAGGAAGGCTTGGTTGACTCACAAGACAACGTACTTAAGAATGCACCTCACACGCTTGACGTTATTACCAGTGACACCTGGATGCATGCTTACAATAGAAAAAAGGCTGCATATCCACTACCATGGATCACTGCTCAAAAATTCTGGGCAAGTGTTGGCAGGGTAGACAACACGTATGGCGACCGGAACCTGGTATGTGCGTGTCCTCCAATGGAAGAATATATGGAAGAAGAAGCAGCCATATCATGATGCGCTTCTTGACCATAGCGCTATGTCTGTTTTTTGCTCAGGAAGCTATGAGCTCAGATTTGCACAAGCATTTTGAGATTGATATGGTATCCATTGAAGCCGAATTCAATCCTATAAACAAAGTAATACAACTATTAGAAGAAGGAGTTCCAGCTCCTTCTTCTAATGTATTTGAAATCCCTGTAGACAGCACTACAACGGATTTTTTCCCCATCTATGGACTTCCTACCTTTTGGGCCACTTTTATCCCTTCTTGTGCAGCTTCTTGCTGTACCTTTAATCCTGTGGCAGGCAGTTGTGTAGGACTGGTGAGCGCCGCATCTATTTACCACTTTACGGGTGATAGAAAAGAAGCGTCTTCTGCATTGGCTGGTTGTGCCTTTGCCCAATTACCTGTTATTGTAGGACTTGGCTCCTACTATGCGTTTCTGATCAACGGTTTTTGAGCAAAGAGGCCCTAAAAACCAATAATAAGTCCATCTTACCTTTTGTGTTAATAGAGTAAGTATCCCTTACTTGAATAGCAATGTTTGTGTATAATTGCTTGGAATTAATACAAACGTTATGAAATTAAGACTACTTACACTCTTCTTGGTTTTAGGTACATCTCTTACATCTTTCGCTTCTACAGCTGATTTGTTTGCATTTAACGAAGATGCCATCGAAGCAGAATTTTCTGAGATAAGTGCATTTGAAACCTTCGTGGTGGAAAACAACGGTATGAGCTACGCTGATATGCAGGCAACCGGAGCTCTGTCACAATTTTCTTTGGACTTCAACACTTTTGATGCTTCAGCCGCACCAATGTTCGGTTTTGAAGATGTTGACTGGACAAGTTTCCTTTGGGGCTTCTGCTGTTTCCCATGTGGTGCCATCATTGGTGTATTCACCGTTCTTTTAAATGATGATAAAGACAGCGATTCACGTATGAGCTACTTTATTGGTGCAGGTGTTGGTTTTCTTGTAAGCTCAATAGGTGGCCTTGGCTATAATAGCAGCGCCAACATCTAAAAAAGTAGCTTTATGAAAAAATTTCTAGTCATTATGGGCTTTTGTGTGGCCTTACCTTTTGCAAAAACACAAGCTCAAAACATGGAACAAGGCGCCGCCATTTTTAGTGCGGGTTATGGTTTCATGAATCTTTCGAAAAGCTTCTTTACTTCAGCTGTAGACGGACTCAACGAATCTGATGCCGAAATCAGCAGTCGGGCATTCGGTCCTCTTTATGTTAAAGCGGAATATGGAGTAGGAGAGAATTTCGGAATTGGACTCAACTTTGCCTATATCGGTATGAATGCCGATTGGGATGATGCTGTTACAGGATACAACTACAAAGTATCCAGAAACAACATGAGCTTCATGCTACGATTCAATAGGTATTGGTACAACTCTGACAATATTGACATCTACACTGGAATGGGTATTGGATACCGCACCGGTGGATGGAAACTTGAGTCAGATGATCCTGATTTCCTTGACACTCCTGGATTGGCTATCCCATTTGCCTGGGAAGGCACAGTAGGTCTTAGAGGATACTTTACCGAGAATATTGCTGCCTATGGTGAGGTGGGACTCTCTAAGGGTCTTATCCAGGTAGGTGTGTCATACAAACTGTAAGTACAATCTTTTAGCATACCATTAAAAGCTGCCATAGGCAGCTTTTTTTATTATTGCACATGCTCAAAAAGCTACTCATAATCGTTTTACTTTCGGTTCCCCTGTTGTGCCAAACTCAGGTAAACTTTTACCGAATAAAAACTGACTTCAGTATTAAAGAAAAAAGGGCTGACGGAAGCTTTGCCCTGCAGCTTGGAACAGCCTATTACGACCTTACGAAAAAGCGTCTTCTCTATGAAATGAGCTTCCCTGAAAAGCAAACCATGCTTACTACTGACAGCTCCGTTCATTTGTTTAAAAATGGGCTTTTACAAGGAAGTAAAAAGACTCCGGGATTTATTCAAATGAGCATTTTCCATCTTTGCCTCACCGGGGATCTTAAATCTTTTGGACTTGTAAACACACCTTTTAAAGCCAGCAAGGTTGAAAAAAGTGAAGACCTTGTGATAACCACATGGGAACTGCCCAAGCCACCTAAGGATACCTTACTTCAAACCAAGATACTTACCTCAACCAAAGGCAGGCAACTCTATGGCGTTGTATTTATGGATGGCAGAGATCAAGTGGTTTCAAAACAGTTCTATCTAAACTATGAGTACATCAGCGGCATCTCAGTACCTCGAAAAATTGTATTCATCATGTACGTTGATGGAAAGGAGCAAAAGCGTATCATGGAGTTTAAATCTGTTGAACTAAACGAAAAAGGAAATGAGAATTTATATAATTACCCTATTCCTACTAAGTAGTTCAATACCTTCTTTCTCTCAGCTACTGGCAGATACCACCAGCACTCCTGACCTCACAGGTTTGTTTGATAGCCACCAGGTAGGTGTTAGAAGTCAATGGGATGTAAAAGATGCCGACAACGAGTACCAACTGTTTTTCACTTCACTTTTTGTCTTCTACAAAGAGTTCCTTTCATCTCAAGACAATTCCCGCTGTAACTTCCATCCATCCTGCTCTGTATACGCCATTCACTCCATACAAGATAAGGGAGCCATTATTGGGGTACTCAGTGCATTTGATAGACTATTACGTTGCAATGGATTCAACAGAAAGGATTACAACATAAACCCTAAAAACCGACTTCTGGATGATCCGGTATTCTAAGGTTATACTTCTCTTATTGCTCGCAGGCTACTTTTCACCACTGCTGGCACAACCTTCTAATATTTTTGACATTGAATCGAGCAAGAAATATGCAGAGCATCTTTTTAGCTCAGGCAATTTTCAAGAAGCTGCAACAGAATACGAGAGGCTCATACTCATTGACACAGCACACGCTTCCAATTACAAGCTGGTAGCTGTTCAATCCTATCGCCTTGCTCAAAATCTGGATGTTGGATTCAAAAGGTTTAATGCGTGGTTTAACGATGATCAAAAACAACAATTCCCAGTGAATCGCGAGTTCAGCCTATACTTAATTGGCTTGGGCTTTTACAATGATGCATTGGCTTTTTTAGAAGGGGCGCAGGGAATGGAAGCGGATGATAAAAACACTCTTATCGCTTTAAGTCATTCATTTTTGGCCGAGTGGAAGGAAGCCTCTGAAGCACTTCTAAAACTTAATGAATCAAATGCAACTAGCACCATACTAGAGCAAGTTGCTAAAGACGGCAATAAGCTGCGCTTTAAGAAACCCGGATTGGCGGCAGTACTGAGTATTGTCCCGGGCTTAGGGCGTGTGTACACAGGAAACTATGCCGATGCCGGTATATCGGCTCTAACCATCACAACCATTGCCTGGCAAGCCTATACTGGTTTTGATAAGAATGGTACAAGGAGTTTCTACGGTTGGCTTACAGCTACCCTGGCTACTGCCTTTTATTTCGGGAACATCTATGGTTCCTACAGATCTGCTCAACTCTACAACAAACAAAAAATGGACGCGCTTTATGCTGAAATTCTTCGTGCTTATAAGCTTGTTGACTAGTGTAGCAGTTTTGAGGGCACAAAGCCTTGAGGAAAGCTATACATTGGGATGCGAGCTTTTTGATCTGGGGGATCTGGAAGGGGCAAGTGCAGTACTCAATAGGGTTGCCTATTTTGACGAGGAAGGCATTTACAAAAGTGACTGCTACTACAAACTCGCCATCACTCATTTAGAACTGCAAGAGTTTGGAATGGCTTTTAAGTATTACGAAATGGCCATCGTAAGCTGTACTGACCTTGTTAAGGCAAATGACTTGATCCTGGAAAAATCTCTTGAACTCATTAAACAAAAGAGATTTCTAAATGCTTTGCAAGAGTTGTACTCTCTATATGATTTGAGCCCTGAACAACAACGCTTAAATGACTATTTAACTGCTACAGCCCTCTACGGAAATGCCGAGTATGTGGAGGCCGAAAAGTACTTCTTAGCCCTGGTTGAAACACAAAAAGACAGTGTTGCCATTGACGAAGTCTTTTCCAAGATTGACAAGAAACTTGACCCCAGAAGACCCGGACGTGCCCGAAATATGAGTTACATACTGCCAGGCCTTGGGCAGATTTATGCAGGCAACGTTAAAAGTAGCCTTAACTCTGTTGTACTCATAGGCGCTATCGGTGTGCTCTATCTGTCAACCGTAGCTGAATATGGACTTATTAGCGGAATTATTACTGTTTTGCCATGGCTATCACGCTACCATGTAGGTGGCGCTGAAAATGCAAAAAGAGCTATGGAAGAACGCCAGGAAAAGCTCAAAAGCAGGTATTACAACCAGCTTTTACTTCAAGTCAGAGCTTAGTTAAAGCGCAAACGCTCTCCGGCCAGGGCTCCGGTTAAACCGTTCTTGTTGTATACTTCAGTACCATTAACAAATGTGCTCTCAATGGTATGAGAGAAGGAATGGCCTTCTAAGGGACTCCAACCACATTTGTACAATAGGTTTTCTTTAGCAACGGTAAAAGCACTATTCTGGTCAATAAGTACCAAATCTGCCTTATAGCCTTCCCTCATCCTACCTCTATCGTGCAGGTTAAAACAGTCGGCCACTGCGGCACTCATTTTCTCCACTAATTTTTCCAAACTCATCTTACCCTGACGCACATAATCCATCATCATAAGTACTGAGTGTTGCACCAAAGGCAATCCCGAAGGTGCTGACAAGTAAGGATTCTGCTTTTCTGCCCATGTATGAGGAGCATGGTCAGTAGCAATCACATCTATTCTATCATCAAGTACTGCCTGCAAAATAGCTTCGCGGTTCTCAGCTGCCTTAATGGCTGGATTGCATTTTATTTGAGACCCCATGCTATCGTACTGCGAAGCATCAAACCACAAATGATGCACGCAGGCTTCAGATGTAATACGTTTGTCCTTCAAGGGTTTGGCATTGGTAAAAAGCTCCAATTCCTTTGCCGTTGATATATGCAAAATATGAAGACGTGTACCATGCTTTTGAGCAAGCCCTGAGGCCATGGAAGATGAACTATAGCAAGCTTCAACATCCCTAATAACGGGATGCATATTCATTGGAATAGCCTCACCAAATTGATCAATGGCCTTCTGTGTATTTCTTCTTACTACTTCTTCCGTTTCGCAATGTGTGGCAATCAAGTGATCGCACTTCGAAAAAATGCCTTCAAGGGTTCTTTCATCGTCTACCAACATGTTACCAGTTGAAGAGCCCATGAATACCTTTACACCACAAACATTTTGCTTATCAACCCGGAGTACTTCTTCTATGTTCTCATTGGTAGCCCCCAGATAAAAGGAATAGTTGGCCGGAGATACCTTAGAAGCCTTTTGGTACTTCTCTTCCAAAATTGGACTGGTAATGGACTGTGGATTGGTATTGGGCATCTCCATAAAGGATGTAACCCCTCCTGCAACAGCCGCTCTTGACTCACTGGCAATATCTGCTTTGTGTGTAAGTCCTGGTTCCCTAAAGTGTACCTGATCGTCAATAGCTCCTGGAATAAGAACTTTGCCTTCTCCATCCACCACTTCGTGTGCATAGGCGGGAGCGCTTATACTTTCAGCGATATGTTCAATCCGGTCATTTTTCACCAAAACATCGGCGTGTTTCTGCTGGCCTTCCACTACGGTAAGGCAATTCTTAAATAGATAAGCCATAAAAAGTCGGGTTTTAAGAAGCCGTGTTAAGTACGATTGGCATTAGGAGCATCATCAAATCTTCATCGTCCGATCCACCTGTTGGACATACAATCCCAGGTTTGTTAGGCTCTGAAAGATTTACAACTACTTCGTCAGTATCAATTACACTCAGCATTTCACTAAGGAAACGAGCATTGAATCCGATCTCCATGTCATCTCCCTGAAAGTCGCAAGGAAGTCTTTCAAAGGCTTCATTAGAAAAGTCAATATCCTGAGCCGTAATCTGTAATTCATTACCTGCCATTTTAAAACGCACCTGGTAAGTGGTTTTATTAGAGAAGTTGGCCATCCTTTTCAAGGAACCCAACAACTCTTGTCGGTTAATGGTTAGGTTAAACGGATTTTCCTTTGGAATTGCAGCATCGTAATTGGGGAAACGCTCATCTACCAGGCGACATACCATGGTAAAGTCCTGGAACTTAAACTGAGCATTGTGGCTGTTATAGTATAAATTGAGGTTGATGTCCTCGTTTGGAAGAGTACCTTTTAGTAGGTTCAATGCCTTCTTAGGAACAATGAAGGTAGCTTCCTGATCAAAGTCAATATCTCTGCGGGTGTACTTAACCAATTTGTTACTATCGGTAGAAACCCACTTCGCTTCTCCCCCTGTAAAGTCGAAGTACAAACCTGTCATGGCCGGACGTAACTCATTGTTGCTAATGGCAAACATTGCAGAATAGATAGCAGTTTGAAGAATGGGCACTGAAAGCTCAATCTTAGATGCATCTTCTACTTCAGGCATTTTTGGAAAATCGTCAGGACTTTCACCGCTGATCTTATAGCGTCCCTTATCAGAGGTAAGCTCTATGTTGTTGTTGTCAGCGTTTACGGTGAAGGTAATAGGCTGTTCAGGCAAGGTCTTTAGAAAGTCAATAATCAATTTGGCAGGAACGGCTATTCTACACTCCTCCTTGCTCTCTACAGGAATAGACGAGCGCATAGAAGTTTCCAAATCCGTACTGGTAATTGTTAGGTTTCCAGACTCTACTTCAAACAAGAAATATTCTAATATGGGAATTACCGCATTGGTACTCACTACACCGTTGAGTTGCGATAGCTTCTTCAATAAAGTGGACGACGATGCTATGAATTTCATCTTTGAGTCTATTTTTAAATTCCGAATGCCTGATTTCGGGCCTTGTAAGGCTGGCAAAAGTACCTATTTAGAAAGTTCAAACCTATCAAATTTCTTCAACAATTTGGAGCCCATCCCCTTTTGCAGAAGCCCCATCCTTGAGCGGTCGCCACCTTCAAAATAAACATAATAACGATCTATGGGAACAGCTCCTTCCACTCCCTTCCTATCAGTATGTTTATCGTATACCTTAAGCAAGGCCTTTGTTTCGTCTTTTCCAGCAATCTTAATGGAGATAGTAGCATGCAGTGGTAAAATGTTTACAACTGAGTCTACCCCCGCTGCGGATATCTTTGGCAAAAAGTCTTCAAAGTATAGCTTATTGGTTGCCATTAAAGCTTCTTTAATCTTCAGTGCATCCGCGGCATCAGATGGTTTTCCTGCGCCATCAAATAGTTGTGCTGCCCCATCAGAGTTGTAAGTGACCTTATAAGAATGTTCGGGGGTATTCACATAGTCCACTTTCAGGTATTCTATTTTAACCGGTGCGGTATTAAATACCTTTTTACTCCGCCATGATAGTTCGTCTGTAAAAAATCTCGGGGCCAGGTTACCATTCCATCCCGGAATGTGTACAATGTAAGGTCGGTCAAGGTTTTCATCATCACTGAAAACATAGGTTCCAAGACCATCGGCGGTGGCGTTACCAATGTAGTAGGTACGCTCCTTTTCACCGTTCCTATACACCTCTACCTTCCTATGCCCTACAGTCATTTCCATGATGAGCTCATCTCGGTGTTTATCACTCACGGGAGCCTTTATATACATTCTGGTAAGTGGCTCAAAGAAATTGTTGATACTGTTTCTATCAGCTCGGTATTTCCCATTTACCGTCCAATAGAAATTCTTACGTTCTAAAAGCACTTGGTTGCCATTGAGATCGGCCGTAAAAAGCTTGGTAATGCTTGCTGTATCCTTCAACTGAAAGAAACTGGTAGACACTTTAAGCGTGGTATCAGATTCTTTAGTTTTAAAGAATAAAAAGCTCAGGCCCGCAATCAACAGTATGCCCAGTATAATAAAATTCGTCTTTTTCATCTCTTTCTATTTAGCAAACCTTCTCCTTCTTATAAAATTGAAGAGTACTCCGGCTAGCACCAGAATAAGTATGGGTACCACTACATTGACCACCTGCCAATATTCACGCTCATCTTTAGCCCTACCCTGTTGCAACATTCTTAGTTTGTAGTCTTTTCCTCTCAACTGAAACAACCCGCTCTCATCCAACAAATAGTCTACACAATTGAGCACAAAAGACTTATTTCCAAAAGACTGACCTGTGTACCTATCATAGCCCAGGGCATAGGACTGGCCATTCAATGGGTTTACTGAATTTGCAATAATGTCAGCATCCGACACTACTATCATCTTTGTAGGCTCACTCTCTTCTATAAAAGTACCGTAGTCAGGGTTTTGAAGCGTTTTTGCAGTGAGTTTGTTTTTGAAAAAGGAAGTAAACCTTCCTTCCAGCAATACTGCCAGGTTTTGCCCACCATTGCTAAACAAGCCTGGGTTCAAGTTCATTTGTGCCAGCTGAAGAGTGATTCTATGCGGGTGATGTACAATCCTGGCATTGGAAGAGCTCTTGAGCAATACGGTCTTTTCTATTCCAGGCGAAGGCAGGGTGTCAATACTGTTAGGGAACTGAAACCAGATAAGTCCAAGGTCCTTTACTATGGGGTGATCGCTGGATGGTGTTACCAACGGATAATAGGGCCACTTTCTTTGATTGGCCTTACCTCCCCCTTGTCCGGCATATACTGGAATAGTATGGGAATTATAATCCTGAACTAAATCAAGGTTTACCCGTACTCCATACCTAAATAGAATGTCACGTAAATTGAGATTGTAATCCAAGGTAGTGGTATAGGGCTGCTCCCTTAAACTATCCATTGTAGCCACCAGTGATTCAATAAACCAAAGCACTTTACCTCCATTCATTATATAGTGGTCAAGGCGGTACAAATCGGTATTGCTGAAGGTAGAATCAGGGCCTACCACAATGGCCGCATCGTATTGTTCAAGCTTGCCTACTTTATACTTCGTAATGTCAATTCGCTCAATGTCATACTTGAGGTTGATTTCATTGGCAATATCGGCCAGTCTGTTACCCGGAACTTCTCCATGGCCAGTTACTACTGCAATTCGCTTCCTTTCAGTGCCCATTAGGTTTGAAATGGCATTTGCCAGCTCGTATTCAACCCCCATTACACTATTGTGCAATACAAGGTCAGAGCTCATTCCCATCTGTTCCCTTAAAAAGGAAACGGGGGCTTCTTTCTCTCCTATTCTCACAAAACCTGAGGGCCAAACAATCTTTCGTACAATCTCATCATCGCGTGTATCTTCCAGCTCAAAAGATTTAAGGCCGCGTCCTGAAAGTTGAATGAATAAATCACTCCGTTCCTTTCCCTGTGCTATTTCATATGGGTCAATAAACTCGTATTCAATTTTCACACCGCTTTGAGCCCTGAACTCGTCCAGCATGTCTTTGATACCATCTTTGAGCTCCTGAAAACCTGATGGCAAGTCACCATCCAGATACACAGAAACATATACGGTTTCATCCATTCTTTCCAGCAGACGCACCGTTGGTTCGCCCAGTGTATAACGTTTGTCTTCAGTGAGATCTATTCGAAAGTTGACATAACTGCCTAACAGATTTACCACCACCACTACAGCAATTACCAGTAGGACAAATACCCAGGTATTCAGTTTTTGCGAATTACTTTTTTGAGTGTTTACCATTTTCTAGCTGCTAATTGAGTTTTGGTAAAAACGATAAAAGTGGCCATCAATCCCAGAAAATAGGTGAGATCCCGAGAGTCTATTACTCCCCTGCTGATGGACGCATAGTGGCTTTGCAGAGCCAGTGAACGAAGCACTTCCTGAATTGATGGGCTCCACATCTCAAGATCCTTTACCCAATCAAGCAAGGAATAACTTAGAAAACAAAGGAAAAACGCCAATATGAAAGAGACAATTTGGTTGTCAGTAATGGAAGACGCAAATATTCCCATTGACACATACACAGCACCAATGAAAAACAGTCCTATGTAGGACCCCATGGTGGCTCCAACATCTACATTACCAGTAGGAGCTGCCAAGTCGTATACCGTATAAAAATAAACGAGAGTAGGCAGCAGGGCCAATAACACCAGGAGTGTACCTGCCAAAAATTTGCCTAATATGATTTGTAAATCAGAAATGGGTTTGGTGGCAAGGATTTCAATCGTTCCCGTTTTCTTTTCCTCAGCAAACATGCGCATGGTAACTGCCGGAACCAAGAACATGAATACATAGGGAGAAATACCAAACAGCTGATCAAGTGAAGCGTAACCCTGGCTGAGAATATTACTATCAGGAAGCACCCAAAGGAACACTCCATTGATGATTAAGAATACAGCTATTACCAGATAGGCTATCAGAGAGCTAAAAAACAGGCTAATCTCTTTTCGAAGTACAGTTAGCATCTCCTAAATTGATTTATAAGTAAGTTGTCTAAACACATCTTCAAGGTTTTCAGAAACTGGCTCCATTCTTAGAATAGGATTGTTTTGAGCTACAGCCATTTCAAAGATTTTCTCTCGCAAAAGCGGATCATTCTCTGCCGACACTACAATACCGTCGGTTGTGGCTTTTGCCTGATGTACTCCTTTAAGTTGCTCCAGTGCGTCAAGTCCTATGGGATTCTTAAATTCCAGAGTTATGGTCTGTCGCCCCTTAGAAAGTTCAAGCATTTGAGCCAGGGGTCTATCTGCCACAATATGCCCTTTATTCAATATCATTACCCTATCACACATAGCCGTTACTTCCTGCATAATATGAGTTGACAGGATTACGGTCTTTTCCTTTCCCACGGTTTTGATCAAATCCCTTATCTCAACAATTTGATTTGGGTCCAGGCCCGAAGTTGGCTCATCAAGGATGAGTACATCCGGGTCGTGCAATAATGCATTGGCCAGGCCCACACGCTGTCTGTATCCTTTTGAAAGTTGGCCTATCTTTTTGGTCTGTTCGCGACCGAGACCAGTCATGTCTATTACTTCCTTTACCCGCTTGCCCGCTTTGCTTCCCAGTTTGTGCATACGAGCGGTAAAGAGTAAATACTCCTTAATATACATTTCAAGGTACAAGGGATTATGCTCAGGTAAGTAGCCAATATGTTTTCTTACCTGCACCGGATCTTTGTAAATGCTGGTACCGCATACGGTGGCATCACCCGCACTTGGCTCTATATAGCAGGAAAGGATTTTCATAGTAGTAGATTTCCCAGCGCCATTTGGGCCCAAAAATCCGACGACCTGTCCTTTTGTTATCTCAAATGAAAGAGAAGAAATGGCCTTCTGCTTTCCATATTGTTTGGTTAAATCACTGACTGAAACAGACAATACACACGGTTTAGTAGCCTGCGAATTTAATCCAACAAGGTACTTTTATGCCAACCGTTTATGAACTCATAAGGGGCTGGCAGTTGACCTTGAAACGAATGCCTTCTTTAGGCAGCTTTCACTTGCGCACATTACCTTCGTTACATGCCCAAACGCAAGCTTGACCACAGCGATGTGCTTATCTTGAATATTCTTCAAAACGAAGGCGACATAAGCAATAAAGACCTGGCTAAAAGGCTTGGAATAGCTCCGGCAACCACTCTCAAGCGTGTTTTACGGCTCAAGGCCCTGGAGCTCATTCCTTCTTCGCATTACCTTCTCAACAAAGAGCTGGCCGGCTACAAAGAAGTATTCCTACTAAAAGTGAGCATCTCTCAAAAGGAACAGCATCAAAGCGCACTTGAAAAGTACCTGTTAAAAGACACATTGGTAGAACAACTGTGGACAGTACATAAACCTGACACAGTGGGCAGCGTGCAATACAAGGCTATGGTAAGAGCGCAAAATGCTGAAGGTTTTAAGGCCTGGTGTACCAAACTTTTAAGTGAAAACGACTGCGTAATGGAACACGAGCAGGTGGAGATAATGCTAAAAGAACGTAGCAGCCTAAAACTTAGCTACAAGGACCTGCCGCACCTCAGAAGCCTTGAAAGCGAAGATTGACATAACCTGTAAGTGCTGACCACTCTTCTCACATCTTATATGGCCCCGGATGTCGTTGGAAATGATACTCTTTGTTTTGATCTCTAAATACAACACTATAGGATGAACCAAAGTGTAGATAAAAAGAACCAGAACTGCCATGATTCATCATCTTTTCTAAACCCGCCTGCACCGAAGTTGTTTTAAAAAGTCCCTTTGTAGTCTTACAGTCTTTGCTGTAGTAACTCCTAAAAAGAAATGCCGCCGGCGAATCAGTGGAGTATACCACAAAGAATTCCAATTTGTTATTGATAAAAACTGTGTCTTCCAATTCCAGATTCACAATTCTCTTCAGTTCCCAATACCCTTCCATACTACTATAAGTGAGCGCTCTTGGCTGTGCATGAGCTGTAGTAATGCAAAGGCAAGCGCTGACACCTACCAGAGTCAACCATTTTATAGCTTCAAATTGTACCAACAGTGCAACATAGGTCAGGGAATATGTTCATGCCCCCTATGTATGTATCCTACCTGAAAAGGTTACCCCATACAGCTATACAAACTTGTGCAAATGCGGGCGCAAATCCTCGTTGGAAGCTACCAGAAGTGTATTCAAACCGGCCTTAGCCCCTGCATCAATGTCACGCTGTTTATCACCAATAAACCAGGAGTACTCTTTATCTGCATTAAAACGCGCAGCCGCACGCTCCAGCATACTGCTATCAGGTTTACGGCAAAGACACAGGGAATAATCCGGGTGATGCGGGCAATAGTAAAAGTCTAGTATTTCAACCCCAAAAGGTTCCAGCTCCTTGACGATGGCATTGTGTATGGTCTGCATATCGTCGCGTTTGTATATGCCTTTGGCCAAGCCCGACTGGTTTGTGGCCACTACAAATTGATATCCTTTGTCCTTAAGGGTAGCAAGGGCTTCCCCAACGCCTTCTACCATTGAAAAATGAGAGAGGCTATAGGTGTACTCCTTCCTTTCCCTATTCAAAATGCCATCTCTATCTAAAAAAACAAACTTTCCGGTTTCCATGTAGCGAAGATAATCAGCTATGAGTACCAGCACTTCAAAAGCACATTTTGAGCCTATTTTCTATCACTTTAACCAAGATTACCATCAATGGCTAATCAAATAAATGCTAAAGCAGCATATTTGCACAAAATCTCCCGGTTTGTCCGATAGAATAGTACTTATACCTACCTACAATGAGATAGAGAATATCGAGAAAATGGTGCGCACTGTTATGACGCTTCCATTGGATTTTGATGTTCTTATAATTGACGACAGTTCGCCTGATGGTACCGGAGAAACCGTACAGAAACTTCAGTCAGAATTCGACCGACTGCACCTGCTGAGCAGAAAGGGAAAAGAAGGACTCGGTAAAGCCTATATAGCAGGTTTTAAATGGGCTCTTGAAAGACACTACGAGTATATTTTTGAGATGGATTGTGATTTCTCTCACAACCCTAAGGACCTTATTCCGCTTTATGAAGCATGTGCCAAGGAAGGAGCTGACATGTCCATAGGTTCTCGTTATGTGACTGGAGTAAATGTAGTAAACTGGCCCATCCAGCGGGTATTGCTTAGCTACTTTGCTTCAAGCTATGTTCGCCGGGTAATGGGAATGCCTATAAAGGATAGCACTGCGGGTTTTGTTTGCTTTACCAGAAAGGTTCTCGAAACCATCAATCTCGACAAAATCAAGTTTAAGGGCTATGCCTTCCAAATTGAGATGAAATTCAATACCTGGAAGTTTAAATTTAAGATCAAGGAAGTACCTATCATATTTACTGATAGAAGTGAAGGAACTTCTAAAATGAGCAAGGGCATTGTGAAAGAAGCCTTTTTTGGAGTCATCGAACTCAAGTTGTGGAGCTTTTTCCATAAGTACAAGCGCTAAGTACCAGAGCATCCCTCACTTTTTTGACGCGACGTCGAATCTCTTTTCTGAGTATTCAGATGCCTTAGGATGTTAAATAAGAACAATTTCCGGTCTCCCTACCATAATTAGGGGCATCTTAATTCCCTGTTTGAAACCAATAAACTGAATACAATATGGCTAGGGAAAAGGTGCAGCCTAACTGGTTGCTCTATGGGATAATTTTTGGTTTAACATGCCTAGTGGCCTGGCTAGGCTACTACTATACGAGCACTGGGCATTTTGATACCAAGGCAGAGACCTATGGTATTATTACGAGAACAACAGACTATCGCTCAGCTGGAAGTATCAGGCAAATGATTACTTATGCATATAAGGTTAACAGTGAATGGTATACTGATCAAATAGAAACGGCTAAGGGTCTTGCACGGCAGGAAGTTGGATGTAAGCTTAAGATCCGTTATTCCCAAAAACGGCCACAATTTGGCTCTGTAGAAGCCTATTACTCGTTTGATACCCTTTTAGACAATCGCTTTGAATGCCTACACGAGAATGGAAGAATTGAACTGAGCCTTGTGAACGGTGTTTTTCATAAAGTGGAGTACGGTCATTACGGCAAATTCCATAGGGCTTGTTATGGCGTATGCGAGGTTTCTGAAAACGATGTTGTTACTTTAGAACCTATTGAAGCATACCAACAAACTGACTTCGAAAAGACCTATCCTTACAAGGCCAGTAACAAGGTGCACAAACAAACACTACAATACTCAATGGAGCTTGTAAACAATGAACTTCAGGTAATAGCTCTCAATGGTACGGAGCACTACGAAAGTCTCTAGTATAGCACAGCGCATATAGGAAGGTTTCTTAACCAGTTTGAAACTCAGCAAATGGTACCTTTCACCATAAATACTGCTGTATTTTGGTACCATGAAAAAACCAATCGCTCTGCTGCTCATAGGGCTGTTATCCCTAACTATTAACACGCTTTGGGCACAAGAATCTACCAAAACGCCCAAGTTCATACAGCGAAACGAACACTTTAAATCGCAAAGGAAAACAGGAACTGAAGTTCGCGATCTGGCAAGTGACTACTACAGAGCCACTGAACAGAAGGCTTTGATGACCGCTCGCACCGCCTTTAAGCGAAAGACTGACCAATGGACTCCTATAGGCCCTCAAAGTGGTACAGAAGATATGATGGGAGTTGGTAGAATCAACTCAATTACATTTCACCCAAGCGATTCTAATATATTTTTTGTTTGTGTAGGACATGGCGGCGTTTGGAAAACTTCCAATAACGGTAAGAGCTGGGTATCTATATCTGCCAACCTCCCTGTCTCAAGAACTTCAACGCTTGCCATTCACCCCAGCAAGCCTGAAACCATGTATGTAGCACTTGGCGATATGGCCTACGCCGCTACCAATTTTATAAAGGAAGGCGAACACTATCCAAGCCATTATGGATTAGGTATTTATAAAAGCACGGATGGTGGCCTTAGCTGGAATACTACAGGTCTTAGCCATAAGTTCACCGACTACAGGAGTACCTTGTATTGTGACATCATTATCCATCCACAAAACCCGGAAACAATACTTGCCCTGGGAATGGATGGTTGCTTCAAATCAACAGATGGCGGGGTAAAATGGACCCAAACCCACTCTGACATACTTTGGGATGCTAAGGTTGCTGTTAACGAAGACAATACTATTTATGCGAGCACCGGTTACTTAAAACATTTGGACATCGGTGGTGCCGGAATAATCAAATCAGAAGATTTCGGAAGTACCTGGACCACTGCTAAAACCACCTTCAGCCCTAAAGCTGCACAGCGAATTGAGCTGGCTATATGTCAGAGCGACCCCAACAGGATATATGCATTGACCTGTAATACCAACCACCCCAATCCCGGCTTTTTTGGCTTGTTTGTTTCAAATGATGCTGGTAAGAGCTTTGACGCCATTATTGGTGGTAACTACAAGTACAATTTACTAGGTACCGGTTTCACTTTTCACCGAATTGCCATTGGCCAGGGAACCTATGATTTAGCACTTTGGGTAGATAGCAAGAATGAAGACGAAGTATATGTAGGTGGCATCAATCTATGGAAAAGCAGCAATGGCGGAAAAGATTTCCTTCCTGTATCCAACTGGGAATATTCCGGCTCATTCTACCCCTTGCATGGAGACGTACATCAGATACAACAAAGCCCTCTCAACAATAGGTATTTCGTTTGCCATGACGGTGGTGTTTCCAGTACCATGAGTATAAAGAGTACGAGCACTGAAAATGCCGACATAGGCCTATTGCCCACCAAATGGACACATTATCTGGAAGGGCTCAATATAAAGTCGTACTACAGACTGGGCATTAAACCCAATGAACCTGAACGCGTAATGGCTGGGGCACAAGACAATGGTACAGATATCAACTACACTGACGGATGGGCTTTTTTAAGCGGTGGCGATGGACAAGAATGTGTTTTTGATGGCGATGGACACGCTTATACATCCATACAAAACGGAATGGTGCAACAGTGGCTTGACTTTGGCGATGGCCGTTATCGTGTTGCTGCTCAGCAAAATGTTCCTGATGGTGAAAAGGGTGCCTGGACCACACCATTTCTTCAGCATGATGGAACACTCTATATAGCCTATGGCAATGTGTATAAGCACTTAACCTTTGGACAGGGAGAAGCCATCTCAGACTTCCCAAATGCCAAAGGACGCGATTACCCACTACCAACATCGGCTCTGTACATGAGTCCGCTTAATGCGCAAAAAATATACCTGGCTAAACGAGGATATCCTGAAGACACACTACCAAGTGAAATTTGGCACTCACCTGATGAAGGCAAAAGCTGGGTAGACATAAGTGAAGGACTCCCCACTCATTTATTTCCCACCTACCTGATTGGGCGAGAGAATGCTCCAAAAAACGTGTGGATCACTTTTGGTGGTTTCAGCGAGGGAGAAAAAGTATATGCGAGTACTGACTTTGGCGAAACCTGGAAAAACATCAGCTACAACCTTCCCAATGTTCCGGTTAACTCGGTGGCATACCAAAACGACAAAAGCAGAAATGTGTACGTGGCAACCGATATTGGTGTCTTTTACCTGGATGCCGCAACAGAAAACTGGGTTCCTTATTCGGAAGGTTTGCCAAACGTAATAGTCACCGAGCTTGAAGCGTCTCCTGAGGACGGTATGTTGAAGGCTTCTACTTTTGGACGCGGCCTTTGGGAAGTAAAACTCTTGCCTATAACGGGGCTTAATACTCCTCAGAGCCTGGAATTTAGCTTGTACCCAAACCCAGGTACAACTCACACAAGTGTTCAATTTGGAGCGCTGAGTACTGGGATACTGCAGGTACGAAACAGCACTGGTCAATTGGTACATACGGTTACTCTTGAAAACGCATCTCAATACCAACTTGATAGTAAAACCTGGCTTTCAGGAACTTACTTTATATCTTTTTCAAATGCAGAGTACCGGTTTACCAGGCAGTTTCTCAAAGTAGATTGAGCTAAAAGGTTTCCGAAAATTCCTAACAAGTACAAAAGCTAATTGACTGAACCTTAATTTTCTGCCATGATAGTGAAGCACGTTCCATTGTTGCTGATACTCATAGGGGTATTTTCAACCTTTCCTTCATTGGCTCAGGAAAACAAAAAAGTAAAAAATTACATAGCCAGAAACCAGGATTTTGTTGAGCGCAGAGCCACGGATGGAACTGACGAAAGCTTTGCGAAGCTCTATTGGGAAGCCTATAAAGAAACGCAACTGCTGAGAAATATTGCTGCTTCTAAAAAAGCGGACTCATGGACACCTGTGGGGCCAATGGGAGATGAAAAACTAGCAGGCACTGGACGAATTAATTCAATTAGTTTTCATCCCACCGATACAGCTACCATTTTTATCTGTGTGGCGCAGGCCGGAATCTGGAAAACCACAAACTCTGGTAAGAGCTGGACATCAATATCAGCAAACCTGCCAATTCTCAGAACATCTTCACTGGCTATTCATCCTACCAAACCCGATATAATGTATGTGGCCATGGGGGATTTTGCCTACATAGGCCATAACATATTTGCCAATGACAATAAGCGGAATACGCATTATGGTCTTGGTGTATACAAAACAACTGATGGAGGTAAAAATTGGAGTCCAACAGGCCTTAGCCTTAAACAGGAAGACTATGAAGAGTCATTGCTAAGCAATGTACTTATTCATCCTTTAAACCCTGACATTGTTATTGCCGCTGGGCAAACAGGGATTTACCGTTCTGAAGATGCAGGAAAAACATGGTTGAAAACCCATGGTGGACTAGTGTATGATGTAAAAACAGCAGCACATAGCAAACGTACATTGTATGCAGCTCAGGGTACCGTTACTGAATACAATATTGGCGAGGCGGGTATTTTAAGAAGTACTGACTTTGGTAAAACCTGGACCGATGCTACAGTTCCGTTTAGAACCGTAGGTGATATCCAGCGCATAGAACTGGCACCTTCTTCAAAAAATCCCGCTAAAATTTACGCCCTGGCTTGCGATGCCAAGGCCTGGACCGATGGAGGCGGAGGTTTCTATGCTCTATACCTTTCAAAAGATACTGGAAGAACCTATTCAACTGTAATAGATGCTTCAGCAGGCAATATGCTCAACGGAAGGCTTACAGGCGGAATAGGTGGCCAGGGGCGTTACGACCTGGCACTCTATACAGATATGAACAATGAAGATGTTGTATCACTGGCCGGAGTAAATGTATGGACCAGTTTAAATGGAGGTGCTCACTTTGAGCCTACCAACTACTGGGCCAGGAACTATGAGGGACTTGGTATGCATGGTGATGTGCATGAAATAAAGCAGCATCCTGTTACCGGCAGAATTTTTGTGTGTCACGATGGTGGACTTTCGAGCTCTATGGAGTTTAAGCAGGATGGAGATTCCTTGAGCTATGCACGCAGACCCAGTACCAAGTTTACTCACTACACCAAAAACCTGCAGATTACTTCATTCTACCGACTGGCCATACATAAAGACAGTGTAGAAAACCTTACCGCGGGCTCACAAGACAATTCCACAGCTCTACAAAACTCAAATGGTTGGCAAAACCTGAGCGGTGGTGATGGGATGGAATCAGCCTTTGTTGAGGAAAATGGATCAATTATCACCTCTTCTCAATATGGCAACTTCTATAGGTATAGCAAGAGCTTTGGCTTCTATAGAAGAGACTTTGACAGAATTGAATCGCCGGCTGGTGAGGTTGCTGAATGGACTACACCTCTGGCTGAAAATGCTGGCAATCTTTGGATTGGCTACGGCAACCTCATGAAATACTATGAGTTTGGCATACTGGAATCGAAGCTGAGTAATTTTAGCGATGCCCCAAACCGAAACTACCCAAGACCTAGTTCAGCACTCTATGTAAACCCTAAAAATACGGATGTAATATATCTGGCCAAGCGTGGCTATTACGGCGATCAAGTAGACGGTAAAGTATGGACCACAACTGATGCCGGAGGTAAATGGGATGATGTTTCAAAAGGCCTTCCTATGGAACACTACCCTACTTATGTAGTGGCGAATGATAAAAACCCAAATCATGTATGGGTAACTTTTGCAAGTTGGAAGGCTGGTGAGAAAGTGTATTTTAGCAAGGACGGTGGCAAAAACTGGAGCAATATCAGCTACAACCTTCCTAACATTCCTGTAAACTGTGTGGCATACCAAAACGACAGTAACAAAAATGTGTATATAGGAACCGATTTGGGTGTTTACTACCTTGACTCAGTTGGCAAGGAATGGATCTATTATTCCGATGGACTACCCAATGTTATTGTGCACGAAATTGAAGTACACTCCAAAAGCCACAAACTGGTGGCGGCAACCTTTGGAAGGGGTGTTTGGGAAATTCCGCTCAGAGGAAAGCCCGACGCTATTGGTATCCATGATGTTTTTTCCTTGGAAATGAGTTTGTATCCTAATCCTGCCAAAGATCAAATCACTGTCCAATTTGAAAATATTCCCGAAGCTGATGTAAACATTCACATTCTAGATGTGACCGGTAAAACGGTACTATTTAGAAACAAAGTGATGGCAAACTCATTACAGCTCGATATTGCTCACTTGTTATCAGGCAATTACTATTTGATTGTAGAAGGGGAAAATGGCCGGCGAGTGAAAGAGTTTGAAAAAATTGATTGACCCCTTGCCCAAAAACATCATCCTTTACATCTTGCTTTTCCTGTAGAGCGTCCTTAGATAAAAAATTTTAATTGTCCAGAATCGGGACTAAAACTATGTCCCTATTCAAATACTAACTCCAATCGTTGTTCAACTCCTTCATCCGGCTTGAGTAAATGAAAATGATGAGAATAATACACCACACGCTCCTCGTGGTCAGCACGGTAATACACTTTCTTACCTATGAACTCACTATCCTTGCCGAAGGGGATCAACTGGACAAATTCCTTGTTTTTGCAGTACTCCGAAAATAACTCTTCCTGAGTCTGCGCTTCCAAATCAACCTTTACCCCCCACTTCGTTACTGCTACCCTCTTAGAAAACCAAAGAACAGGCCACCATCCAATATTGTTTTCTACGGAGCTATACTCAATGAAATCAGAATCATTATCAACATTATACCTCCTTAACTCATACGCTTCACCGTAGACCTTTGACCTAAAAAATAAAAATTCATCGTCATCAAACCATAGAATTTTACCCGGTGCTATCCCTCCAATGTGTTTCCAGGACCTGAAGACGTTAAAATTAGGTAGGTTGATCAAATCCTCTCTTTGGTTTGAAAAATCCTTGTACATATACAGCTTCAACCACTTACCATTGGGAGAAATACTGGGCTGGATACCGTCAAACTCCTTAAACACATGCAAACTTGTATGGTAAATAAGCGTTGTGAGATTTCGTTCCATTACTACATAGTCGCCACCATACAGAAGCGTTTTCAAGTTCTCTGAAGAGTCAATCAGCCGGCAAATTCCGGTTCTTAAATCGGTCCAGTAAACTGCCTCTGTACCGATGCCATCGGGTTGGTCTTTAAGTATATAGCGTTTACTAAAAACCCATTGATCCGGATTATTGGGGTTCATGGCAATATGCTCTATAAATACTGAATCTTCAAAGGCAAAACCGTAGGCCCCCGTGTTCGCCGGATCATGGTCAGGCACACTGTCCAAACAGGGAATTTCATTCAACCCGGATAAGTCGCCCCTTATTTCAAACAACTCTTTGGGAATAAAAACAGGTCCATCATCTCCATCATTACCTCTGTCGCAAGCGGAAAATTGCAACGTAGCCAGTATTAAGACAATAGCAAATAATAGAATACGGAATATTGTCATCTACTGCTTAATTAGTGCTTGGCTGCCAATGCGCTGGCCATTGCTTAGCCTGAGCATATAGGCACCTTTTGGCAAATCTGTAAGATCCAAAGAGCATTTTACCATTCCTTCTTGTACGGTGCTTGTGTACACTTCTCTACCGGCAATATCGGTAATCTGTACTCGAAAACCGGTATTATTCTCAGCAAACTGTAGGTTCAATTCACTGTTAAAAGGGTTGGGATACGCAGAGAACTCAAGCCTGGAAGCCTGATCCACGCCCACCCCGTCTTTTACCAAATGTACTGAAAAGCCAAACTCCACTTTACTAGATGCATTGGTCTTATTAAAGGGGTACCACTTATTATGCGCGCTGAAATTGGTTGGTGAGTTAGCCGCATACTCCTTAAGGTGGTAGATATAGCCTACAAAGGTGACTGTATTGTTCACTTTTGATACAGCAGTACGCTCCAGATAAGGAAACTTCTTTGATACATAGTTGGCCTTTTGGCCACTTTTATAGTTTTCCTGCCTTTCGCGAGCCAGCAGATTGGTATAAGATGCCAAAGGCCATACGCCCCCTTCGGGATAAGATGCCAACTGAAACATAGAATAATCGCCGTATTGGTTGTCAATAATGTTTGAAAAATCCACCGATACGGTTACTTCATAAATATCGCATTTGTAAAAACTATGAATGTTGGGTGGAGCATACTCATTGTCCATTCGGGTAATGACATCTGCTGCTATAGGGCTATTGCCTACGGTGATGCTCACATCTTCAAAATTATCTTGATCGCTCAAATGAATAATATCGTAGTAAGGTGCTTCAATATGCCGCATTACATAAGTGGCATCCAGCTTTCCCCAGCCCGTTAATTCGTCATACCCACTCGTAGGTAAGGGACGCCTTTTGGACTCTGGTGTATTGTTAGCGATATGATCAGCATTTACATCTACATCAAGATCGTTCATGATATCAATAGTCCCCAACTCCAACAGTCTTTCAATATCTTCTGGAAACAATGTATTGATATTGTTGGTATGGTCATATTTATAGTCAATAAGCATGGCTACCACACCTGTAACATGGGGCGTAGCGCCGGATGTTTTGGGATGTCCCAGGTACTTATCTGTCACATCAAAGTCTACTACAGTTCGCTCTTTGGAATCAATTGTCACTTTTTTATAGGTTCCTGATGTACTCATAGAGGCATCTAAGGCTCCCGGGGCCATTACATCAATTCCACTCCCATAACCCGAGTACTCTGTGTTTGAGCTATGGCTGTTGGCTGGTTTGTAGTATTTACCATCTTTGCCCAGAGCACCAACGCTAATTGAGAACTCGGGAAAAATGCCCGATGGATTAGTGACTTTGTCGTTTCCATTATTCCCCCTTGACGAAACTCTTACCACCCCGGCTAAATACAGGTCTAAACCTTCTTCCAGATGTGTGGTTGAAGGAGATCCGCCAATCCATGAATTATTAATTACATGTACTCCAAACTCATCATACAGGTTCCACTCTGAAGAACCTCCCCCTCCTGAATAAAGACTTACACCATCAAGGTTTGCACCGGTACCACCGGCAATCCCCGCAACTCCTTTACCATTATCTCGAATTGCACCAATTACCCCAGCTGTTTGTGTTGAATGTGTACTAAAATTATACGAGGCTGCATCTTCCAAAGCAACATTGCCATTCATAAGCCCACCTTTTACTACTGAGTAGTCAATGGAGTTTTTCACAGTAGTAAAGTCGTCATGGTTAAACTGAATCAAACCCGCTTCCAAAACACCAACTTTGACAGCGGAACTTCCTGTACTCAATTTCCAGGCATCCAAAATCCGGATATTCGCATTTGCAAACTGAGCTTGCCATCTATTTGAGCTTGTATTACTATGCAGGCTGAACTGATATTCGTCCCACCAATAACCATCATCAGGTTCCATGGAATGGGTTGTTCTAGGTACTTGAACCAACTCATAATTTCTAATACCATTGTTGATGTTTTGCATGTCTGCCATTAAAGTTTTAACATCCACACTGGCAGGAACCCACATTTTCACCACTGAATAATAGTCATACAGCCTAAACTGTCTACCGTATTGATTGGTATCCAAAGTATCTGAAGAACTGTACCCTGGATAGGCCTTAAACAATACCAGACTGTCTAAATCCAGGCCGGTGGTATCTTCAAAATCATCTCCTACACTGGTATCTGCAAACTCATAGAAAGATCCGAACTCAAAATCCGGATTGTCAATTTGCGACAAATTCAATACCTCCGGTTTCAGATGCAAAAGAAGCAGGTTACTTAGATACTCTGAAGTATCACCACCAGTTGTATCAATTTTAGTATCAGTTTCAAACTCATAAGTACTTATTAGCTGACAACTACCCTGTACATTGTTTACATCTTCAGGGTCTATGGTGTAACCTGCAACCGAAATTTTACTTCCGTTTACATGCATGTTTGCAGGACTAAAGTCACTACCCAGCACAAACTTCTTTATCGATTTCATACCATAATCGTAGAACAAAACGTAGGAGGTAGTTCCTCCCGTAATGCTTCCGCGCTCTATTAAGTATGCAAAATTGTTACCCAATTTTTCAATAGCCCTTATCTCGGTAATACCATCAAGTGCCCGGTCTTCTATTCTATTGGATATGAGCAAGGTTCCAGCATCATCTACAAGATGATTAAAGAGCATTTTTTCATTCTTATGGTCAAAGGCTTCGCAAGACCAACTGATATAATCACCTTCCACCGCAAGCTTCATTCCTCTACAGCCGTAATCCAAACCACTGAAGTTGGTAGACCAGTTTTGCACCAGATTAGTTTGCGTATATGAAGTAAGAACTCCTGAATAGTCACTCCCAACTTTCTTTCTTCCTGTCGTTACAATGTTATTGCCAAAGGTGGCTATATCCGTTAAATACTCTCTCCCTGCCCCTGTTTCTCTTACTTCGTTTTGGAAAGCACCTGTGCTCTGGTCGTATTTGACCAGACAACGTTGCCTGTCTGTCGCATTAGAATAGGAATTAACTGCTAAGAATATGGATCCACCAGCTACTTCCATTCCTACGCTCACATCTGAATAAGCTGCTTCATCGTACTCTTCAAACCACTGATTGCTCAGTGTATTTGAAAACCTGGCTACAAAGGCATCATCGTTCACACCATTGGTTCCATCATCACTTTGACACAATCCGGTCACCAACACACTTCCCCCTGCTTCCACATGTAGATCGACAGGTATTTCGTCAAGGTTGTCCCCATTGTCATAAAGGATACTATATAATAATGTGCCATTGCTTTGGTACTTCTCAATAAACATGTCCCAATCTCCTTCCGTTGCCTTTGAAGCTCCAATGAGGTAAATATTATCGCTCCCGTCAATTTCCATTTTCACGCCATAGTCTGTCACACCATGGTCTATGGTAGTAGTCCATTCAACAATTCCGTCTTTATCATACAAGCAGAGCTTTGCATCAGAAACACCGGCTTGATAGTTTTGATATACAAAAGCTACTTTGCCGGTGCTCAGTACTACCGAATGGACCCAAGGATAACTCACATCCAATGCATTAAAGGATTCAGGGGTAACGTCAAACAGACGATTTGTCAATAAAAGAGTACCAGAAATATTCTGTCCATTGATTTTACAACATAAGACAAGGCATAAACATACCAACCAAAATCTATTTTTCATAAATAACCTTTTCCATCCACACCCGATTAGTGGACATTATCCAAAACTACTACATTTATAACATCTGGTACTTTATTCAACTGACTAACAAGGCTTAAATATTCCAGTTTCAACATTATAGTCATATTACTGATGCAGACTGCATTAACTTTACTTCAGTCCGCCACTTGAGTTCTTCGCCAATCTTATATGAATGACATGTTGTTTGAAAATTTTGAAAGCTCACCCATCAACCAAAATCAGATTCAACTTTTTTCATTAAAATGGTGGTATGAAAAAAGCTGAGAAGATTCTTGTTTCTCTGGTTGCACTGGCGGTAATAGGGAAACTGGCAAACGTTACGGGGTTTAGTGCATTGGCAGTTGTCTGTATGTGCTTATTGTCCATATTCTACTTCGCTGCTTCCTACTTCCTTTTTAAAACTGACCATAAGGAAAACACTGGAATACAAATAGCCATATCCATAATTACTGGACTTATGCTGTCCAGCTTAATAATGGGCGTGTTGTTCGCCTTCATGCGATGGCCTGGTGTTGCCGGAATGCTGGTTGTTGGCATAGTTCCGCTCCTGATAATACTTGTCCTGGCCATTGTAAAATTTGGTTCCCAACCCCTGTTCTATAAAGCGGTACTTCAGCGAGTCATCCCCGGACTTGTGATAGCCTTCTTTATGTTATCACCTGCTAAAGGAATGCTTTTTAAGCTGCAGTATAGAAACCATCCAAGACTTATTGAAGCCATAGAAGCTTTGGAGAAAGACCCTAAGAACAATGCGCTGCGAGTAGCCCGGGATGTAGAATACATGAGAATGCAAGTTAATCAAGAGCAGTTTTTGCACTATTTACAAAGTCAGGCACAGCGTGATAGTCTATACGCACCGCATTTGGAAGTAGAGTTAAAAGAAAGCCCAAAAGCAATTGAATAAGGATTGATATAAGAACTGCATTAACAGTTTGTATTGTTTCCAGTGTATATCTTCACTCAAGAATTTCAGGTCATGAAATATTTGGTACTTCTGCTCTGTGTATTTGCATTTTGCCTATCGAATGCGCAAACAAAAATCATCGCACATAAAAGCCACTCAGGTTCCAGACAAAGTTTTAAGGCAGATGGACTCGACAATTTTGGAATCGACATGCGTATGTACCGCAAGCGCTCAAGAACGGTGAGCATTACCAAAATTGCAGACACTCTTTTTGTGTTCAAAAACCATATTACCATTCCATTTTACTCAAATATTCAAGATTCATTTGAGCTGGACACTGTATACAGCCACCAGCTTCTCGAAAACCCTGCCATAGACCGCGACAGCCTTCAAAAGCTTTTTCAACAAGCGGAACTCATTGGATTTAAGAAAAACAAGGAGCCCATTTTTGACAGTTTACCTGCCGAGAAGAAAGAGCACCTTCCAATAGTTCCTGCTCTACCCAATAACAGTGGCGGTGGTTGGTTTGTATTACTCGCAGGTTTGATTGCTGTTGTAGTCACATATGGTGGCTGGAAACATCATCGTACCAGTTTGTCAGCTTAATATTTATTTTGAAAAGGGTATTACTCACCTTCTTCTGTGTATTCTTTGGTTTACACATTATAGGCACACCTTTTAGTTATCGAGTACTTCCTACAGAGCCCTTGGGCTGGATATATAGCCTATTTACGAGTTTGGCAAACTTTATGGGGCAGCATGTTTATGGGCTGTCTTCCCGGTACTCTCCGGACTTGAGTTCGGACAGTATTTTATTGAACATTCATCTGGGAAACCTGGCCATCATAGCCCTATTGCTTACGGCTATGATACACTTACTGTATGAACGCAAAAAGACGCCCCTACCGAATGTTACCACCTTTAGATCGGTATTTAGCTATTACCTGGCTATGCAATTGCTCATATATGGGCTGGATAAAGTCTTCGGAAATCAATTCTACTTTCCTGAGGCCAATACCCTTTACACACCCTTAGGACAATTGGACAAGGACATTTTGTACTGGAGTACAATGGCTACTTCAAAAATGTACTTGACAGCAACCGGGCTCATTGAATCCATTGCTGCCGCTCTGCTCATTTTTAGACGTACAAGATACCCTGGTGGTATTCTGGCATTTGCTACGTTAGGGCATGTTCTTATCATTAACCTGGGGTTTGACATTTCCGTTAAGCTGCATTCACTATTGCTATGTGGTATGGCACTGTTTGTTATCTGGCCAGCCTTAAAAGCACTTTGGAAGCTTTTCATTGGTCAGGAAAAGGTTGATCTACAATGGCCCAATCCGGAGTTTGACAACACGCACCATCTCATAAAACATGCGCTCTCCAAAGGGTTTATGGTATTTCTCATTGTGTTTGAAGCAGGAGCCCCTCACGCTCTAGGCACTGATACCCGTAAAGATGCATACCTGAGCGACGTAGTAGGAGCATATGAGGTGGTACATCAACAAAACGGAGCATACACCAAGGGTTTATGCGAGCTGGATAGCACAAAGTATTCTATAGACTCTATTCAACGTATCTTTTTTCATTCGCAAGGCTATTTCATTACACAACAAGAAGAGGTTTTTAGAGATTATGAAATTTCGAACTACGGACTAGGGTTTAACTGGCATGTTGGCGAAGGAAACCTGTCTCTTAGCCCATGTGGAAATCCCCAACTTTTTAGTCTTAGGTGGTACAGGGAAGATCATAAAACGAGCACTATGTTGCTTCGTAAAATCGACCTGAAGAAGCTTCCTGCATCTCGTGATGACTTTCATTGGTTTATGGAGTCTTACTACCAGTAAATCGATGCCCAATAGGGCGGTTTTCACCTAGTTTTTCACGATCTTTGAGCAGGCTTAAAACAAGCCCCGAAACGTGTAAATAATAGCATATGCCTAGCATAAAATTACACCAATTCCTAAGGCTGGCTGCCTTCTCACTACCACTTCTCATGTTGTTCACAGTCATTGTATTGTTAAGGTCACCCGACCTTTTCACAGGATCTGAGAGTGCCATGTACAAGGCCTTAACCCTTGATCTCACATTGTCAATTCCTTTGGTTTACTTCCTGATAATCAGGAAACGGAGCATTCCCAACGTTACCGTGGTTCCCGTATTCATCCTGGGCATGGTGGTTGCGTCCTTTCTTATTCCTCAGGGACATCAACAAAGTCTGGAGCTTATCAAAACCTGGGTGTTCCCATTGGTAGAACTGAGTGTTTTCAGCCTTATTGTATACAAAGTTGTTTCGCTTAAAAAGGCCTTTGCACAGCATAAGGACCAACATTTTGACTTTATTGAAACCTTTAGAATGGCAGCTAAGGACATACTGCCCAATAAGGTTATTGGTCTTTTCACCACTGAAGTATCCATGTTTTACTACGCCTTGTTTACCTGGAAAAGGCCAAATCTTGCCAGGGGAAGTTTTAGTTATCACAAAAACAGTGGCATACAAGCCTTGCTATACGCCTTGCTCATGGCGGTAGTAATTGAAACTGTAGCCATACATTTCCTACTCATACAATGGAGCGTGGTTGCTGCCTGGGTATTAAGTGCCTTAAGTGTGTATACCGGCCTTCAGGTTTTTGCATACATTAAATCTATTCCCAGGAGGCCCACTACTCTGGAACATGATGTGCTCACCGTTAGAAATGGGCTTATGACAAATTGCAAGGTCCCCTTAGCAAACATTCAAAAGATGGAAGTGTTCAGAGGCGATTTGCCTGAAGCTTATGAAGATGTCAAAAAGGTCTCTCTCTTCTATCAAAATGTGGTCTTGCATTTGGACAAAGAGGTTGAAGTGGAAGGTTTGTACGGCATTACTAAAAGTGCGAATGCCATTGCCTTTTATGTTGACGATGTTGATTCTTTTGAAGAAGAAATGACCATTGCCATAAAATCGAAGACTTGCAGCAAAGAGACTACTTAAAAGATCAAATAGAGCAACTGGGTAAAGTACTTGCCCAGTTGCTTGCCAAGGTCATTGGTTTTGAAGGCGAAGCACTAAACGATGCGGTCAATGAGGAGCTTCAAGAGGTTTATGCCAATCAGCTGGACTTTGATATGGAAGAAGCCTTGAACCTGGAAGCGCCTGTATTCAGGGAAAAACTAGTGGCCCTGCAATGGCATAGTTCGCATTTGGAAACCTTTGCCAGAACCTTGTTGGCTCTTTCGAAAACACTTGTTTCTACTACTGAAAGACGCAATTGTCTGGAAAAAGCACTCATTGTAATGGAAGTTATTGAGGTGCAAAGCAGAAGTATTTCTTTTCAGCAAATGGCTCTAACGGACGTGATCAGGAAGGCTCTTGAGAGTCAGTAAGCGCACGACAAGTAGTATCTTGTATCTTTAAAGGACAAAAATTCCGCCTTATGAACGCTTCAAAATTTGGCTTGCTTTCTTTGGTAACACTCATATTACTGTCGGCAAATACTGATTCGGATACTTCAAAACCTATTCAATGGCAACGAATTGAAGACGTACTGGGTGTTGCTCAGCAACCTATTATGATTGACATGTATACCGAATGGTGTGGATGGTGCAAGCGCATGGACGCTACTACCTTTAAAGACCCCGTAGTGGCAGACTATGTAAACGAGACCTTCCATGCGGTAAAGTTTGACGCTGAACAAAAGGATAGCATTGTCTTTAAAGAATACGTTTACAAATATGTGAAACAAGGACGGCGTGGATACAATGAATTGGCAGCAGCCTTACTTGATGGAAAGATGAGTTATCCGACTGTGGTGTTTCTTGATAAGAACTTGAACATAATTACTCGAGTACCAGGCTACCAATCGGCCAGAGACTTTGAAACCATCGTGCACTTTGTGGGTGAAGAAGCTTATAGAACCACCACATGGGAATCATTTAAGACTGAATACAATTCTCGAAAAAACTAGTTATGGACTTTGAACCAACGAACAGCATTCCCATATTTAAGATTCTATTTGTGCTGCTTACACTTGTGGTGGCATTGTCAATTTTCTTTGATTACCACAAAAAGAAGAACCTCAAAAAGTCACTATACTTTATTCTGTTTATGACGGGAGGAATTCTTCTGGGCACCTTATTATTAGACTCCATTGGGCTCTATTCAGTCATTGCTGTTCCATTTCTCCTGGTAGCCTTTTTGTTTCTGAGTAAAACGAAACACAGTCAAAAAGAGCCTCTTTAAGCCGACTTATTGTAAGCACCATAAGCACTCTTTACTACCTCAGTGTACCTTCATTACAGTTACCCTCCAATCTTCTACAGATATTGACTGAGAGCTACACTTACTCATTTTAGCATGAGTGCCTTGCTTCCTTAGGTACTTTTGATACATGCAGTACGCACAGTATTGCCGGTTAGAGCTTCACTCAAGTGATCACTGAGTAGTTCCTTTTTTTCAACTTATTAAAATTTCACATGTCAAAATCAATTGGCGGCATCCTGGCCTTCGGGCTTCTATGCCTATGCACCCTTTACGCTTCTACAAGCCGAAGCAATTCTCCTGAACTCAAATTCCCCGAATCTTCCATCCTTGAATATGCAGATGTAGTAAGTCAGGTAGAAGCTCTTGGCGGAATAGAAATTGGTTTATCGGAGTATACTCCACTGTTTTCTGGTTACGAGTACCTGCGTGTTTACGAAATGCCCGATGAAGAAATCGTGGCCATCTATGCCTGGTCTGATACAAATTCAGATGACTTTATGGATGCCTCCGATAACTGCAATAAAATATACTATGCAAATGGCGACTGTAAGGACAAGGGAACCGCTTGTGATGTAACCATAGAAAACGGAAAAACAATTATTACACATTGCCCGCCCAGCGCCTAAACTACCACTTGTTCATCAACCATTAAACTATACAAATGAAAAAACCTTTCATGTATTTCCTCGGCTTGAGCCTTATTGCTTCGCTCGCCATTTTCTCCTTTTCAAGCTTCAAAAGCGTAAAAACACTGGATAAAGCCCAGGAAGAAGGCTACCTGGTGGTTGGAGAAGTAATTGCCGACCTCAATGCCTTAGGTGCTAACAGCACTACTGCCCCTGACGACTGGAATCCCCCATCAGGCTTTACAGGGTACCACAGTGTTTACCACTACGATTTGGCTGGAGATCTGTACTCAGTTTTTGTATGGGACTCTCCGCTCAACGATGACTTTCTTACAGCAGGTAACGACTGCAGTCACAAATGGTATAGCAACGGTGACTGTAAGGACAAAGCCAAAGACTGTGAGGTTACTGTTGAAAACGGAAAAACCGTTATCATTTGCTGCGACGACGAATAGGTTCCAATTGAACGTATGATTCGCAACTGTAAAAACCTCAATGGCCGCTACCTACCCACTTGGGTAGCGGCCATACTTCTACTGTGTAGTGCCTGTACACAAAACATGGACCAAGTGATGTACAGGGCTGGTAGCTCGGTACATTTTAAACTGGAAGGAGAACAGACATTACCTCCTGTGCACCCCAGATTTAAGCAGGTAAATGGCCAGCCAGTTATCACATACATTGACTTTGCCAATAGGCATATTGTACTTCAGGAACTATATGACTCTTCCAATGAACGCATTGATATAGGTTTATACGAGCATCAATATGTTCAGAACTATCACATGATTTCAGAGGACTCGATACTCCTGGCTTTTAATACTACTTACTTTCTGGGAAATCACAACAAATGCGTACTGCTCGTAGATTCATCAAAGAACATTCTGGATTCTATAAAAGTAACAGGCGAACACATACAGCATTTTAATGACCGCAGAGACTGGGACTCTCTGTACTATTCAGACTTTACCTACTTTCCGTTATACTTCAATTCCAAAGACCACTCCACTTTTATTGGAACCTCCCCCTATTTAGAACTCTGTCAAAACCCCTTAGTAAACCGTTCGTACAAACCTTTTTCCAAGTGCCATTTGAGTTCGAAAAATCATGCTTCAAAATCCATTAAACTTCCGGCAATATGCACCGGCTCATCTTCCTTCTACAATGCTGATGCAAAGTATACGCGAGCTTGCTTTACTGATTCAGAAATAATCTTTGGGTTCGGTCACACCAGTGATTTATACCGTTACAATCTCAAAACCGAAGAAGTCTCCAAAAAAGAAATTCGTACTTCCTTCTCAGAATACCATGATTTTGGCAAGTCTGAATACGAAGCCCCAGCCTTTGACTACTCTATGGCCGACTGGGCACGCCTGTATTTTGATCCGTATAAAAAACAAGTTCTCCGACTATTGCGTCTACCAATCCCTGAAACGGGTTCTCCCCTGGAAACAAACTACCCGCGCTATGTACTCATTAAAATGAACATGAACCTGGAAGTAATTGATGAAGGTGTTATCCCCTTTGGTTTTGGACAGCAACTTCTCATCTCTCCTGAAGGCCTTTGGGCATATAACGCCCTAAGCTCTGAACAGGAGTCAGAAATCATTTTCACACAGATACTAACTTCTTCAAATGAAGAAAGCACAGAGCTAGCACCCACCAAAGCCAAAGAAACCGATAACCTTTCAGGCTATCTGAAAAAGATACAAATGGACTATGCTGGCAAGAGTGTCGTACTCATCCCTTTAGACAATTCTTGCGGTGCCTGCCTGGAAAAGTTCGCCTCATATTTACAACTGCATCCTACACTTCTCAATAAGGAAAATGTACAGTTTGTCATTTTATCAAGCTCTCTTGAAAAAGTCAACAACTATTTGGAAACCATCACAACAAATAAGGATGCTTTGACCAAAGTCTATATAGACAACAGGAGTACTAGCAAAACGTATCTGAAACCTTGGATTAATCCCAGGTTAGTTGAATTCAATGAACAAGGCGATGTACAGAAAGACAAAACCTATGACCCAGACGAAATGACGAAACTCCTTGAGAGCCTAAATCAACTACAATAAGCCACAAAGCTTGTAGAGCAGTCTGGCCCCCACAATACCGTCCCACTGGGCATTTCCTACTTCGCTCAGGTCGAAGCCGATTACCTCTTTTCCGCTCTGCTTCAGCTTTACCATTAAATAGTTGGCCTGGTCAAAACTTAAGCCTCCTGGAACAGGGGTGCCTGTAAGGGGGCATAGATCTGGCGACAAGCCGTCAATATCGAAACTGACATACACTTTTGAGGGCAAGGCCTCAATAATACCTTCCACCTGAGTAGCCCATGTACTTCCTGAAAGAAGCGCATTTTTCATATCTGCGTCAAAAAAGGTGGTAATTCTGGAATCCGTATCTATTCTATCCTTCTCACCTTTTGAATAGTCTCGTACTCCCACCTGTACCAATTGTACTTCATCGTTATGAGCCAGTATATTGTGCATTACACTTGCATGTGAGAAGGTAAAACCTTCATAGGCTTCCCGCAAATCACAATGGGCATCTATTTGCAATATCCCAAAGGCTCCATATTTGTCTGAAAGGGCTTCCATATACCCGAGCGGTGCACTGTGGTCTCCACCTACCAAGCCAATCTTGTGTCCTTGTTCTAACAGGGAAGCGCATACATTCTTCACAGTATCATTCAGATGAAAGCAGGCTTCATTTACATGGTTGAGTACATCTTCGGCTATGTTGGCTCCTTGTTCAAGTGCATCAATATGCTTTTTAGCTATAGGCCTCAAATTGGCATTGAGCTTTGCTATATCTCCCACATGCGCATTAAGCATGTGTATTCCCTTTTTCCATACTTCACCAAAGTCATGGTCGTATAAATCAAGCTGAGGAGAAGCCTGAAATATCTGGTATGGAGCGTTTGCTGTTCCTTCTCTAAAAGATGCCGTTACTTCCCATGGAACAGGATAGAGTACTATTTCAGATTCTTCCAGTTCAAAAGGTAAACCAAAAACCCCGGCATTGGTTGCCACGGAGTTGTCAGGATCGAAACGCTCTATCAGCGCATCACGTTTTTCTTTATCCATTCAATAGCGTTTTCACAAAGTTGGGCACAGCAAATGCTGCCTTATGTATGTGTCCATTATAATAACGTAACCCATGTTTATCTGAAAAAGCATCGCACTCATCCACCTGTACGCTGCGCAAGGGTTCAGCATCACCCTTAGAGCAGTAAGCAAAACTCCACATTCCGCTCGGGTAGGTTGGCACAAAAAAGAAGTAATTCCAAACCTTGTGCTTTCCAAATACTTCACCAAAACAACGCCTTAAATCAACAAAAGCTGCCTGGTTAAACCGAGGAGACTCTCCCTGAGCAATCAAAACGCCGTTTGTATTCAATGCCTTATAAATGTCCTGATAAAAGGCATCAGTAAAAAGTCCTTTTGCCGGGCCCACGGGATCTGAGCCATCTACAATCACCAGGTCATATGAGTTAGGCAATGCCTTTGCTGCGAATTCAATTCCATCTCCAATAATCAAGTCCAACCTTGGATCGTCAAAAGCAGCTGCTATTTGAGGCAGGTGTTCTTTTGAGGCCCTTACTACTACCTCATCAATTTCCACCATGGTTACCTGCTCTACACTTTTGTGCCTAAGTACTTCTCGTACTGTGCCCCCGTCACCACCACCTATCACTAATACCTTTTTCACATTTCCATGGCTCAAAACAGGAACATGCGAAATCATTTCGTGGTATACATACTCATCCTTTTCGGTGGTCATAAACATCCCATCAATAGTGAGCGCCTTACCATAGGCATAGGTTTCAAAAACCTGAACTTTTTGATAGGGCGACTGCTCTCTGAACAAAACATCCCCTTTGTGGCGAAGTGAGAGAGCTAAGTTTTCGTCTCTGTCAGTAAACCAAATATTTCTATTGTGCTGCACTCCCTGCGCTTCCTGATCCCGTTTGGGCTCAAATTCAAAATCCTGTCTTTTGAGCAGGTGTTTTTGCCCTCGCAGCAGTTCCATAGACGAACCATACGATACCTTAAAATGCTCTTCCAGGTACTTATAGGAAATCCATGGGTTAACCGAAGATCCACAAGTAAAAATGTCTACAGCCGCATATCCAAACTCGGGCCAGGTATGTATGGCCAAGTGACTCTCTTCAATTACTACAACCCCACTTACGCCATACGGTGAGAAGTGATGAAAGGTAGAGTTAACCACTGTGGCCTGAGCTTCTTTAGCAGCTTGAACCATGTGTTGTTCAATTTGAACAACGTCGTTCATTATTTGAGGGTCACATCCGTAAAACTCTACAAGTATATGCCTACCCAAATTCAAGTCATCTTCCTTGTGCATGCTCTCTAAGTTGATTGCGCAAAATTAGGTGGGAATGGGCTTAGGATACCAAGGAATGGCTGTAGTACCTGACCTATCTCTTTAATTTGGGAAAAAGAGCAGGCACGTCCTTTTTGTAGGCAGCATAGCGATCGCCAAACTCTTCTATCAGCTTTCTCTCTTCAAACCATATACCAACGGGTAGATAAGCATACCATGAAACAATCATAATCAGATTCAGGTCTGTGGGACTCCACAAGAAAAAGCCCAGTGATAAACAAACTGTAGCTGTGTACAACGGATGCCTCATTCTGGCGAGAATACCATCTGTTATTAATACTCCGGATTCAGCTTTCTTAAACCCTAAAAACGCCCTTAGATCATACACTTTGGCAGTTTCCCTCAAAATAAAATACGCTGCCAAACCAAGTCCAAGCGATGGAATTTTGGTGGCAACGCCAGTGGCAAACAACTCTTCTGCTTCCAAACTCAATTTGTATGCAAAAACGGGGACCAGGCTCGCCAGTGAGAAGACTGTATAGAAAGCCCTATACCATGATGGTCGACCTAATTTGTTCTTTATTCCATTTGAGGCCAATAGGCTATGGAGTACAAAATAGGCCGACCAGACGGCAAAATATATTCCCAAATGCAAAAGACTAGATCGTAAATAGGAAACCTACGTTCAATACATGTTTGAACTGAACTCGCTCCTTGGTTAGTCCATCCTTATCTGAAAATATTAAAACGTCTTCATCGTAAATAAGCTGAGTTGAAAAGGTGGTGGTAATGTAGTCGTTCACCTTCATCTCAATTAAGTTATCCCACATAACGTCTACCATGGCTCCGGATCGATATGCCTGGAACAGGTTCAACTTTGTTTCATAGTTTACATTCTCAGCAATATTCCATGCCCAACGCATGTTAAATATGGCACCAAGCTCCGTTCTAATGGTTTTACCAGTATCCACTCCAAAGGCACCAATATTTGAGAGATCATCGTCCATTACAAAGGTTACCTTTCCTGAAACAGGCGAGGCCATTGCGTAAAAATTGTCATTTGGTTTGTATTCACCACCCAGTGCCACTGTAAGGTACCCGGGAGCCATAAGTCTTGAAATCACATTTTCCTGGAGTACGTTATTCTCGTCATAAAAATATTCAAAACCATCGGTCATCTGGGTTCTAAAATCAGCCAGAGCAGTAAAAGCCCAGGGTGATTCACCAAAGTCTTTTGACCATTTTGAAGTAAGGATCAGACGATCGTCACTCTTTCTTAACTGAAGTACGTTGAAATCATCTTCTTGCCTAAGCAAGCCGTAGCCTGCTTCAAACGTGCTTACCCAGGTTATTTGCTCTTTAGAGTAAGTGGCATTCGCTTTTACCAATCCAGCAATTGCTAAACTACTCTTACCACCACCGGCCCAGTTGGTTAAGCCTACATTGGTAATATTGAGTCCAAAAGAAGCCGTTTTAGTCCAGTAGCTTGGAATTTCTTCTTCTCCTGCTCCCTCATCCTGAGCATAAACGCTCACAGTAGCCAGCATGGCTAGCGCAAAAACAAATAAATTCTTCATGTTTAAAAACCTTTATTCCTGAAATTTCCTGCGAAATAAGTTGTGGAAATTGTAACAGCCCACCTTTTTCGCTTAACAAAGAGTCAATATTGAAAAAAAAATTAATCATTGTTTCCGTCATTGGTCTCTCATTATATGTATTGAGCTGGCTCACGGGCACTCAATACGTATGGAAAGCAATTGTTTACAACTACGTGGACTATGACGATTATAAGATATTTGATAACAGAACCATAGCCCATGAACGGGTGGTGGCATGGGAGGAAGCTACACCTCAAAGGAGCGTACAGTTGCCAATGGATTTAGATAACTACCTCACTGAGATGGAATCAATTGGTGTGCTGGCCATTCGAAACGACTCCATTATCTGTGAAAAGTATTGGGACGATTATGATGAAACTACTTTGGCCAATTCCTTTTCAGTAGCCAAATCATATATAAGCATGCTGGTAGGTTTTGCGCTTAAGGATGGAAGCATTAGCAGTTTGGATCAAAGCGTCAGAGACTTTCTACCCAGCCTTGACGAGGCTACCTTTCAGGACATAAAGCTGAAACACCTCATAACTATGTCATCAGGTTTAGAATGGATAGAAAGCTATGGAGGCCCCATAAACCATACTACTGAAAGCTATTATGGTAAGGACCTGTGGCGTTTAGTGTCCAATCTAAAAAAGGAGCATGATCCAGGTAAAGTATACAACTACAAGGGATGCGATCCTCAATTATTGGCATATGTTATTGAGAAAGCCACTGGCAACACTGTTACCCAATATTTGAGCAAAAAATTCTGGAAACCCGTGGGCAGTAACGCCGATGGCCTTTGGTCAGTTGACCACGAAGAGGGAATTGAAAAGGCCTATTGCTGTATTAATACCAACGTCAGGAATTTTGCGCGAATAGGAAAGCTGTATTTAAACTACGGCAACTGGAACGGCAGACAACTATTAGACTCTTCCTGGATAGCTGAAAGCACTAGACCACACGGCCTTCCAAACACGGAGGGTGTGGCCACACAATATTATGGCTACCAATGGTGGTGCATGAACGACATGGATAAAAACGTATTCTATTGCAGAGGTCTGAATGGGCAATACGTAATATGCTTTCCAGAAAAAAACCTTGTGATAGTACGTGTGGGGCACAAACGAGAAACTTCGGGTAACCATCCAACCGACCTGGTAAAACTGGTAGAATGGGGAGAAACTTTGTGATATACGTCTATTGAAATTACCTAACTGGCTACTTTTCTCAGCTGCCTGCTTTGTGTGGGGAACCACTTGGTTTGGAATCAAGTTGCAGCTGGATAGCACAGTAGCACCTTTGTTTTCAATAGCCTATCGTTTTGCCATAGCTTCCATCCTCCTGTTTGCTTTTTTGGCCATTACAGGAAAAAACCTGAAGTACAGCTTAAGTCAGCATATGTGGTTTATGCTGCAGGGAATATTGCTTTTTGGCATTTGCTACTGGCTCACATACATTGCAGAAATGGGCCTGACCAGCGGTCTTGTGGCAGTGCTCTCAAGTTTAATCATCTTCTTCAACGTAATGTTTGGCAGGGTGCTGCTTAAAAAGCCTATACAACCCAAACTTCTTCTGGGGTTTGTAGTGGGCATATCGGGCATGGCTTTACTGTATAAAGATGAGCTCAGTAGCAATGGATTCGACCAAAAGGGTATTCAACTACTAGGCATCGCTGTTTTATCGAACATCGTTGCTTCTTTGGGAAACATTGTTTCGGCAAGAAATCAATCAAAAGGACTTCCCATACCCCAAACCAATGCATACGGAATGGCCTATGGTGTTCTCCTTGTTTTTGGAATTGGGATGCTTACAGGAAATGAATTGACATTTGATTGGAATCCTAATTACGTGGGCTCATTAATCTACTTGGCCATATTTGGCTCCATCATCGCTTTTTATTGTTACCTAACCATATTGGGGCAGTTGGGAGCTGGTAAGGCAGCATATGTAAATCTGGTGATCCCCATCATAGCCTTATTGGTTTCATCGCTGTTTGAATCATTCCAATGGACAGCAATTGCCTTTCTGGGACTTGGGCTGGTTTTGTTTGGAAATTGGATTGCTTTGAGCAAATGGAATCCATTGAAAAAAAGAGAAACTCCTTAGCGTACTCCCTTCCCTACTTACCTGGTAAACTGTTAAGATGTCAACACTTCATCCTATTTTGCGAACTCAAAAGCAGCAGGTATGAGAGCAGTTTTATTTTTCCTGACAATTGTTGTGAGTAGTGGTCTTTATGCCCAAAAGTCCGATCTCATTATTCGTTCTGTAGATTCCATGGAAGTAATGGTGAATTTAGACGGTCGCGAATACAAAATGGACGGAGCTACAGTCATAAAAATCACCGACATTCCCGAAGCCGCTCTGGTAAATGTTACCATCATGCTCAAGTCAAGTACTCCAAAAGTTTATTTTGACAGGCACGAGTTCAAGGGCAGTTTTGAATGGGATTATAGGTTAGTAAACCCCGCCAAAAAGAATACCCTTTTATTAGAGGAAGTAGCTGTGAATGAAAAAACGGATGATTTCGTTTCCAGTGCTCTGGGAGACAATTTTGTAACCTACGTTTTCAAGCGTTATACCACACCTACTGAGCGCTACCGAGGCACAGTAGATGCTGCTTCAAGTATGAGCATGAAGCGCACAAAAGAGGAAAATCCTCTTACCACAAAAATTGAAGATGGAGTTACTGTTGAAGAAAAAAGCAGCAGAAACCAAACCGTAAAAAAACAAGGCTCTTCTACTGTAATTCACCAGGAACGGAAAACTACAGCCGCAGGAGATGACCGCGAGACCACGATTCTAAGACCGCGAAAAGAGAGTTGTGATGATATCTGGAATGATGATAAGAAAACAGAGCAAATGGATTCACTGGCCATGGAAAGCTACGAAGCCGGAAAACTTTATATGGCAAAAACCATTGCCATTGGCAATTGTATGAGCGCCAAAGATGCCATTGAAGTAATAGCTGTTTTTGATACGGAAGCCACTCGTATTGAAATGGCCAAATTCATATATCCTAGTATTGTAGACAAGGACAACTTCCATTTGTTGGCAGATTCCTTTGATAGTCCTTCCTCATGGGACGCTGTAAAACTATACGTGGATATCAAGTACAATAGGTAGTATATAAAAGGAACCGCCACGCTTTTAGGGCGTGGCGGCTCACAATACAAACTACTCTTATCTACTACTACTTGCGTGGTCTTCTTTTACCGCGATTTTCCCTTCGTTTGTCCAGGTCTATCTCGGTTTCTACATCATCTTTGGTTACTACAGCTTTATTATCACAGCTGCCTGTTCCAAAATCTATTTGTGCATTTCCTTTATCACTAGTCATTTCTACAATGCCAGCCACCGGGTGTTTGCAATTAAAGTTTCTCACCACGGGCTCTATAATATTTCTGGTCCTAATAATTTCTCCATCTTCGTTGGAAGTGGATGAACTCCCAGTAACAGAAACTATATTGTCATAGCAGTCTTCGGTATCAAAACCTGCAATCCATTCAATTTCACCTTCAGACACTCTTGTAAAGGATCCTTTTCTACCAGTACCTTCCATGGTCACTCTTCGTTCAAACACGTAGTGTCCATCAGCATTTGTTCCCTTGTTGGTAATCACTTTTGTACCCTTCATGGAATGTCCTTCTATGCCAAAGCGTTCAAAAGTTACCGTTCTAGTAGCACCTGAGTTCTTCATATCATCACTTACTACTATGGTCATTTTCCCTGAGCGCTTCCTTCCATGTCTTCCTTCGCAGTCGTCACCAAATTCAATAGTTATTGTTTTTGGGTAAGCATCTCCACTTTCTGTTACAATGGCACATTCAGGCAATTTCTCCTTCCAGTCGCCACAGTTCGGCCCGCGTAGTTCTTCTGCAAATTCAAAATGTCCCGGACGGCCACATTCTTCTTCCATCTCTGATATTAGAACCTCATTTTCAGTATCAGAGAAGTCGGCATCTTCAAGCATTGCCGTGGCCGAATCCTGGCAGGACTGTAAGCCAAAAAAAGCTAAGGCCAGGTACGCCAGCGCTTTCATTTTTAGTGGGGTGTTAATCATTACAATCTTTGTTGGTGTTGCTTTCTCTGACCCCACCTTTGATTGTAGGTTTAATACCTCAGCGAAAAAAAAATCAGAACCCCAGGCTTTCTATCAGATAATGAGACACTTGACTCTCAAAAAAAATCCCATCAATTTCATCAACCCATTGTATTCCCTGAACAGCATTCGTGAGGAACACTTCTTTGGCTTTCATTAATTCTACCTTGTCAATTGTCTTTTCCATTACCTCTATTCCCTGTTCTGGCACTCCCTTTAACAAGTGCCTTCTGAACACACCGTTCACACAACCTGAAGTTAAAGGCGGAGTATAAATAGATTCATCTTCTACCCACCATAGATTGCTTGCCGAGGCTTCTATTAAATTACCATCAGTCCCATAAAGTAAAATTTCGTCCACTCGCCTTTCTCCTCTTTCTATCCCTGCCAGCACATAAGGCAAAGCATTGACTGTTTTGGCTCCTTTAAAGCTAGGCCTTCCTACTATGGGTTCTGCACAAAATGAGACCGTAATACCCTTCATAGGATTTTCATCCAATGGTTCTGCTTCAATCAAAAAGGATGGTTGATTTTGATGGGGACTGTATTTACCACCACCTGACCTATATACCTGTAGGCGCACTCTTGCATGGCCGGTAGTAAGCCCTATCTTCTCCAACAACCGATGGATTTCCTTAAGCAAAAGACTCCCGAAGTCCTTTTCAAGACACATCCTAAGCGCCTTTCCCGTTTCATAAATCCGCTCCACATGGTACTTCCAGAGCTTGCAATCCCCATTTTCAAACCTTAGGCTTTCAAAAAAGCCATCGCCATAATGAAAAGCCCGGTTGTCAATTCTTATGCGAAGTTGATTTCCTTCAATGAGCTCACCGTTCAAATTATGCCAGGTCTCCATAGTCCTTTCTATCGCTCGCAAACAGCGCCAACAATAGCTTAATGTTATGATAGGTATCCTTTATATAGGGCTTTAGCTCTGCAGCTGGAATCCACTTCACTTCTGATATTCCTTCAGACTCCTGTGGTTTACTGTTTTCCGGATCGCTGCAACGCATTTGGTACCAGTAGGTGGTTTTAAGTTCACGGCCTTCTTTACCATTGTATATATGGAAGGTGGGTCGAATAGTAGATACAATATCAAGTGCTTGCACGCCACACTCCTCTGATACTTCTCTTTTGGCCGCCTGTCTCATAAACTCACCTTGTTCTACTTTACCCTTCGGTAAGTCCCATCTGCCATTGCGCAAAATCATTAATACTTCTCCTGAAGCGTTCACCACTAAACCACCTGCTGCCTTAATCTCTTTAAAGTCAGACAAAAACCTGTGAAGCATATCCGTAGGCTTATCGCTCATGAATACAATACCATGTTTCTCAGGATGTTCTGAGAGCAATCCCAAAAAGCTTTCAAAACCTTCATATTCTTCCGCCTCTATTGGAAATACTATCTGTCCATCAAATGGTGCTTCGGTTTGTTCTGTTATGGTAAAAACCTTGTCGCCATAGAAAATCTCATACTTTTGCGCCATGGATCAATCGCTTGAAATAAGTCGGCAAATTGCGCAATATTTACTGCAAATCAAAGCCGTTGTACTTAAGCCCGAAGAGCCTTTTACATGGGCTTCTGGTTGGAAATCGCCCATTTATTGTGATAACCGTTTGGTGCTCAGCCATCCTGAAATCAGAGACTATGTAGCAGATGCATTTGTATCCCACATAAAGGAAAATTATCCTGAAACAAAAAGCATCTCTGGAGTAGCCACCGGTGGCATCGCTCAGGCAGCCCTGGTCGCTCAAAGACTCAATTTACCCATGACCTATGTGCGTAGTGGCAAAAAGAACCACGGAAGGCAAAACCAGGTAGAGGGCGTTGTAAACAGTGGAGATAAAACCGTGGTGATTGAAGACCTCGTGTCCACTGGTGGGAGTAGCCTTACGGCCGTGGATGCTTTGAAAGAAAGAGGTGCTGACGTTCAAGGTTTGGTAGCCATATTTACCTATGGTTTTCAAAAGAGTGTTGATGCTTTTTCAGCTGCAAGTATGCCCTTAATGGCGCTTACCAATTACAGCACGCTTATTGAACAGGCTGTTTCCATGGGATATGTAAGCAATGAGCAAATTGTGACTCTTGAAAAGTGGCGTTCTGCTCCTTCAGAATGGGAAGGCTAATTAATGCCCTTGCGGTTCTTAGCTTGGTCTTGGGTTGTCAACCTAAACCAACCGGCTTTGAAGTATTCAACTCAGAGAACAGCCCAAAGGACACATTGAATGTGGCATTTCTGGTAATGGATGGCGTTTTTAATACCGAGTTTACAGCGGCCTACGACATCTTTCACCATACCAAATTCAGAGAAGGCATCCAGCCCATGAAGGTCTTTAGCATTAGCAAAGACTCTTCGTTGATTACTACGTTTGAAGGCATTAAGGTACTCACAGACTACACTTTAGCTGATAATTATCCTAAAATAGACATTCTGGCTGTGCCCAGTGCAGAACATCATCTGGATAGCGATTTAGAGGAACATGAAATGATTGAGTGGGTAAAAGAGACTGGGAAGAAGGCGCAGTATGTAATTTCTTTTTGCGATGGTGCCTTTGTATTGGCTCAGGCTGGTTTGCTGGACGGACTTCGTTGTACCACCTTTCCGTCGGATATCGACGCATTTGAAAAACGCTTCTCTTCACCAGATGTACAGCGCGAAGTATTATGGGTACATGATGGAAAGGCAATCACATCTTCAGGAGGTGCCAGGTCATTTGAACCCGCCCTGTACCTCTGTGAATACTTATACGGTAATAAAGTGGCTAAAGAAATAGCCCAGGGTATGGTGATTGACTGGAATAAAATGGATTATCCCTTCATGAGTAACGCAGGAGACAATCTTCTGAATAAGCCGCAATAAGGTTCCTTACTACTGGCTTATTGACTTTTCTAAAAAGTAACGCTGTACTAAAAGAACAGTTTTACTGTCGTCCCACAGATTGTTCCTTAAGCGCTCCCAAAGCTCCTTCTCTGTGAAACTAATAACTTCTATGTGCTCATTCTCTGAAGCCAATCCTCCGCCGTCGTTTTGCTTTAGGGAGGCATTTGTCTCTGCATAGAAAAAATACATTCTTTCCGTAACAATTCCCGGAGCCGAAAATGAATCTCCCCAGAACTTTAGGTTCTCAATGTCATAGCCAATCTCTTCTATGCACTCCCTTTTTACCGCTTCTTCCAAAGCTTCTTCTTTGTCTAGCATACCCGCCACAGCCTCTATTAGTGTTGGATCAGCGTCCTCATGCTTACAGGCACGCATTTGCTGTACAAAGTAAAACCTGTTGTTATCAGTGTTCTTCACAAGTACGCAAACAGCATTCTTGGCCAGTACCAACAAGCGTTCAAAGGTTTCTTCATACGCTGTGATCTCCAATCGATCTACCTTGATAAAATCGTCAAGGAGTCTTTCTTTCTCAATCTTCTGTATTGGACTCATATGGGTACTAACGCAAAAAGGAGATGGTGTTATTCCATCTCCTTTCTTATTCTATGTTAAAGTAGACTACTTTACTTTCTCAACAATAGCCTTGAAAGCTTCAGGGTTATTCATCGCCAAATCAGCGAGAACCTTCCTGTTCATTTCAATATTGGCTTCAGAAAGCTTGTGCATGAAGACAGAATAGCTCATGCCATACTCTCTTACACCAGCATTGATTCTTTGTATCCAAAGAGAACGAAAATTTCTTTTCTTATTTCTTCTATCTCGGTAGGCATACTGAAGACCTTTTTCTACCGCGTTTTTCGCAACGGTATATACGTTCTTTCTTCTACCAAAATATCCTTTTGCCTGCTTAAGGATTTTTTTCCTTCTAGCTCTAGACGCTACACTATTTACTGACCGTGGCATTTCTCTACTATTTTCCTATTGTCAAAAGACGTTTGATGTTTCCTTCGTCTGCTTTATCAACCACAGTAAAGTGAGATAATTTCAATTTTCTCTTTTTACTCTTCTTAGTAAGAATGTGGTTGGCAAAAGCATGCTTACGCTTGATTTTACCGGAGCCGGTCAACTTAAATCTCTTGGCCGCGCCTCTGTTTGTCTTCATCTTTGGCATAACGCTCTATTTGCTACTTATTTTAACTCTTGCCACCTGATTTAGCAGGTGCCATGAACATAATCATTCTCTTTCCTTCAAGCTTAGGCATTTGTTCAACCTTGCCTATATCTTGTAACGCTTCTGCAAACTTCAAGAGTAGGATTTCTCCTCGTTCCTTGTGTACAATTGATCTACCTCTAAAATGAACGAAAGCTTTCACTTTTGCTCCTTCCCCCAAAAACTTCATAGCATGCTTCATTTTGAATTCAAAATCATGCTCGTCAGTATTGGGACCAAAACGAATCTCCTTAATAACGGTTTTCGCACTTTTTGACTTGAGCTCCTTCTGCTTCTTCTTTCTTTCATAAAGAAACTTACTGTACTCAATTACCTTGCATATAACAGGAACTGTTTTGTCATTGATCATCACTAAATCAAGACTTTGTTCCTTGGCAATGGCCAATGCTTCGTCTAGGCTATAAACTCCAGTTTCAAGATTTTCTCCAACGAGCCTTACCTCACGGGCAGGAATCGCTTCATTAATCATGAACTCGGGGGCCTTAACCTGAGGCCGTCTATCAACTCTTCTGCGTCTTATGGTTCCTTATTTAAGTTCAAACCTTTGTTTCATCAGCGATTAGCTTGCTAAACGCTTCAATTGACATAGATCCCAAATCTCCGTGCTTGTGTTTTCTTACAGAAACTGCTCCGGCTTCAACTTCTTTTTCACCTATAATGAGCATGAAAGGCACTTTTTTGAGCTCTGCATCGCGAATTTTTCTACCTATTTTTTCGCCACGCTCGTCAATCGAAACGCGAATATCGCATTTATTTAGCTCGTGCAAAACTTTTTCTGCATAATCAGCGAACTTGTCGCTAATCGGTAAAATGATTGCCTGCTCAGGTGTGAGCCATAATGGGAACTCACCAGCACAATGCTCGGTAAGTACAGCCACGAAGCGCTCCAAAGATCCAAATGGTGCCCTATGGATCATTACCGGACGATGCCTTTCATTATCACTCCCTACATAGTCCAACTCAAACCTTTCGGGCAAATTATAGTCTACCTGAATGGTTCCCAGCTGCCAGCTTCTGCCAATGGCATCCTTTACCATGAAGTCAAGCTTAGGGCCGTAAAAGGCTGCTTCATCGTATTCTACAACGGTGTTGAGATCCTTTTCTCCTACCGCTTCAATAATATCCTGTTCTGCACGGTCCCAGTTCTCATCGGTACCGATGTATTTGTCTCTGTCAGTTTGATGTCGTAATGATATCTGAGCCGTATAGTCTTCAAAACCCAGGGCGTTGAAAACATACAATACCAAATCGATTACCTTTTTAAACTCATCTTTCACCTGATCCGGGCGGCAAAAAATATGCGCATCGTCCTGAGTAAACCCTCTTACCCGGGTAAGACCGTGAAGCTCTCCACTTTGCTCATAACGATATACCGTTCCAAACTCAGCCAGTCTTAGGGGAAGGTCTTTGTACGACCTCGGGGCACTCTTGTAAATCTCACAGTGGTGAGGGCAGTTCATGGGCTTCAACAGAAACTCTTCATCTTCTCTCGGAGTGGTAATAGGCTTAAAAGAGTCTTCGCCATATTTCTCATAATGACCAGAAGTAATGTAAAGGTTCTTATGACCAATATGAGGTGTTACCACAGGGCTATATCCTGCCTTTTTCTGTGCACTTCGCATGAAACTCTCAAGACGTTCCCTGAGCTCTGCTCCTTTTGGAAGCCATAGTGGCAAGCCCATTCCCACTTTCTGAGAAAAAGTAAAGAGCCCCATCTCTTTGCCAAGCTTTCTATGATCTCTTTTCTTTGCTTCTTCAAGGCGTTCAAGATGCTCATCAAGTAAGCCTTTCTTAGGAAAAGAAACTCCGTAGATACGTGTTAACTGTTGGTTTTTCTCATCACCCCTCCAGTAGGCTCCAGCCACACTTAAAAGTTTCACTGCCTTTATATGACCCGTATTGGGAATATGTCCGCCTCGACATAAATCTGTGAAATTACCATGTTGCACAAAAGAGATATCTCCCTTAATCAATGTGTCAATCAGGTCAAGTTTCAAATGGTCATTTTTCTCTTTGAAGTATTTGATAGCCTCTTCCCTATCAATCTTATACCAATTGAAAACGTTGTTCTTTTTCGCCAACTCTTTCATTTTGGCTTCAATCTTGGGCAGATCCTCATCAGTTACCCTTGCATCGCCAAAATCAACGTCGTAGTAGAAACCATTATTTATGGGAGGACCAATACCAAATTTTACGTCGGTGTATATTTCCTGAAGAGCTTCAGCCAACAAATGCGCAGATGAGTGCCAAAACATCTCTTTGCCTTCTTCATCGTCCCAACGCACCAATTTCAAGGTCCCGTCTTCGTCAATAGGTCTTTGAATTTCTATCTGCTGGCCATTGTAAACTGCTCCAAGCGCTACACGGGCAAGGCCGCTGCTAATGGACTGTGCTATTTCAAGTGAAGTAACCCCTTTATCATATTCCCTTATGGCTCCGTCAGGGAAGGTTAAACTGATCTTTTGATCTGACATTGTAATTGGACTCAAAAACGAGGCGCAAACTTATTGTAAATTCTGTAGTTCACGACCGGCATCTGGATCGTTTGGGTCTATTTCTAATATCTTTTTAAGAGCCGTGCGCGCATCATCCTTATTTCCCAGCTCTTTTTCACAAATTGCCCTTCCCAACCAAGCATCAGTATCTTCTGCATTAAGTTCTGTACACTTTTTAAAATTGCCCAGGGCTTCCTCATACTCTCCATCTTCCGAGAGCAGGTAGGCCAAATTGAAATAGGCCTGTATATTACCCGCATCCATTGCAATCCCTTTTCTATAGTCACTGGCTGCTTTCTTTCTATGGTCAAATGTAAAATTTGCATAGCCTCGCTCTACAAATACAGCAGCGTCGGTTGAATCTACTTTTAGAGCATTTGTATAACATTGAATGGCTATTTCATCTTCCTGAGCCATTTTCCACTTAGCCATTCTAAGCCAACCGTTGTAATTTTCAGGATCAAAGTCTAATGCGGTTTGTAAACTCAAAAAGGCTTGCTCCGTTTCTTCTTTTGCCATAAAAGCCATGGCACGTCCTATATAAGCGTCGGCATAAGTTGGCTCCAGATTTATGGCCTGGTTGAAATACTTTAGGGCACTTGACACGTCATTTTGCTCCAGATATATCTTTCCTAAACGAGCCCATACAACTGGTTTGGCATCATCCATCTTAAGGCAAGCGGTATAGGCTGCCATGGAAGCATCAAAGTTTCTCTGCGCCCATCGCACATCACCTTCCAGTAAAGTAGCATCAAAGTTTTGAGAATCCAGTTGAGTGATCTCCATTAGGTAATGCATTGAAGAATCATAATTACCTAATTCATACTGCTCATTTGCATAGGCAAGCAACTCTTCAGCACCTACTTCTACGGGTTCGGTAGATTCTTCAACTTTTGGACTGGGAGCACAGCTATTAAATAGCAGGACGAAAGCGGCAAAGGATAAAACAGTTCTCATAAGCTACAAACATATTACACGGGAACCACGCCACTTCACCTGCATTTGTAATTGGCTACTTGATAAACAACAAGCCATACTTGACAACCCATTCTAATTTTTGCCGCAAATTGACAGAAATGCTTAAAAACGTCGCTTACTTCATTGGTTTAACTTTTCTTTTCACCGCTTGTGGTGATTCTGAGACGATTCACTACAAACAGGAGAAGCACCTTACCAACGTTAAACAACTTACAAATGGTGACGATAACGCCGAAGCTTATTGGAATTTTAAGAGTGACGCGCTCGTATTTCAAACCAATAGAAAAGATTGGGGTTTTGAATGCGACCAAATATGCTATTTCCCGCTGAGCGATGGCGACATGCTTACGAAGCAGCCTCAACTTATAAGTACAGGAAAAGGGAGAACGACCTGTTCATATTTTCTTCCAGGAGATAGTTTGATCATTTATGCATCAACTCATTTAGGTGGTGAAAACTGTCCGCCTGAGCCAGAGCGTTCAAAGGATAAATATGTATGGCCCATCTACGAGACCTTCGACATTTTTGTCGCTGACCTAGAGGGAAATATTGTTGCCCAACTTACTGATGAACCGGGATATGATGCAGAGCCTACTGTATCACCTGACGGAACCAAAATTGTATTCACATCTACCCGTTCAGGTGACCTGGAGTTATACACTATGAACATTGATGGTAGCGATGTACAGCAAGTAACTCACGGACTTGGGTATGATGGCGGTGCCTTCTTTTCACCTGATAGCAAGAAACTTGTTTTCAGATCATCAAGACCTAAAACTGACGAAGAAATTGAGAAGTATAAAAGCTTGTTGGCTGACGGTGTGGTGGAACCAAGTGATATGGAAATATACACCTGTAATATTGATGGAAGTGATTTGAAACAAGTTACAGATTTGGGCCGCGCCAATTGGGCTCCTTTCTACCATCCATCAGGTAAGAAAATCCTCTTTTCAAGTAACCATGCCAGTATCCTCCCATGGAAGTTCAATTTGTTTATGATAGACGAGAACGGCGAAAACCTTGAGCAAGTGACTTTCGATGAGACTTTCGATGCCTTTCCAATGTTTTCCCCAGACGGTAAGAAACTCGTTTTTTCCAGCAATAGAAACAATGGTGGTACACGAGCTACCAATATTTTTATTGCTGACTGGATAGACTAAACAGGTAGTGAGTCTTTCTTACTATCCTCACTTCAACAAATTATTACCTTTGGCGCCGCAAAAATTGCATGCATGGCAGAATTTGTACTGGATTTTGAAAAGCCTATAAAAGACCTTGAAGAGCAAATCACCAAAATGCGCCCTAAAGAAGGGACTGAGGTAAATGATGTGATCTCCAAGGAAATAGCCGGAATGGAAAAACGGCTTGAAAAGATCAGAACAGAAGTATACGCCAACCTAAGTGGATGGCAAAAAGTGCAGGTTTCAAGACATCCGGAACGTCCTTATACCCTGGACTACCTGGAGCATCTGTTTACTGATTTTGTAGAACTACATGGCGATAGAGTTGGCTACGACGATAAAGCCATTGTGGGAGGCTGGGCCAAACTGGATGGAAATCCGGTAATGGTAATAGGCCATCAGAAAGGAAAAAACACCAAGATGCGTCAATACCGAAATTTTGGTATGGCAAATCCTGAAGGATATAGAAAGGCGCTACGATTGATGCAGATGGCCGAAAAGTTTGAGCGTCCAATCATCACGCTCATTGACACTCCCGGAGCTTATCCAGGACTAGAGGCCGAGGAACGTGGCCAGGGAGAAGCAATTGCCCGAAACCTTAGAGAAATGGCCGTAATGAAGGTACCCATCGTGTGTACCGTAATTGGCGAAGGAGCTTCAGGTGGAGCCTTGGGAATTGGTGTTGGCGATCGAATTCTGATGTTGGAAAACACTTGGTACTCAGTAATTTCTCCTGAAAACTGTTCTACTATTCTTTGGCGCAACTGGGATCATAAAGAGGAAGCTGCTGAGGCTCTTAACCTTACCGCAGATAAAATGCTTAGTAATGGTCTTATTGATGCTATTGTAAAAGAGCCAGTAGGAGGAGCACATGCCGATCCGGCAAAAACATACAAGAACTTAAAGGCTGAGCTTAAGAAACATCTTAAGGAACTCAAGGAGCTTGAACCAATGGATTTGGTTTCTCAGCGAATTGAGAAATTCAGCCAAATGGGTTCTTACTCTGAAGAATAAAAGCAACCCAAGTACTCCACAGGGCATCTAACCAAAAAATGGCTGTGAAGTACTTTTTGTTTTCTTTTCTCTTGGTTCCCCTTCAACTATGGTCTCAGGATACTATCCCACCAGTGATATCAAATTTCTGGTCAGATGGTGATAGTATAGGCGTATTCAGTAGCTACCATGCTCAAATGCCCAAATATTCGGTGGTTGATGATACAGACGGTGACATTACAGCACAAGCTCAAATCATTGGTTCGGTGGATAGCAGCAAAGTGGGCAGTTATCAGCTCTCAATCGTTGCGACTGATAAGGCTTCAAATACTGCGAAAATCACCGTGAACATTCAAGTAGTGGACACCACTGCACCGAGAATAACCTTAAATGGAGCCAATCCTGTTTGTGTATCACTTGGCAAAGACCACACCGATCCCGGAGTGTCGGTGAACGACAATTATGCGACAGGTACAGATCTTTCTATTGAAGTTGGAAGCAGTCTGGTAAATACCGATAGCTCCGGCTGGTTCTGTATTACCTACAGGGCTACTGATCTTTCAGGAAACAAATCAGCGATACTCTACAGAACAGTTTATGTTGATCTGGTAGATAATGGAAAGCCATGTGATTTTATACCAGGAAAAGTATGTGGGAAAGATGTATTGAGCGTTGCAGCCTACCATCCGCCATCAATAGATGTGTATCCAAATCCGTCAACCGGAATAGTAAGCGTGCAATCAGAACATACTCTAAGCCACTTGGAAGTATTTACACTTACAGGGCAACGAATAATTGACATTAACACCCAATCATCTTCCATTAAGTTGAAACTCCCGTCAAAAGGAGGCTTCTATCTCATAGCTCATTCTGATAAGGGAATGTTTAGGAAGTTAGTGATCGTAGAATAACGCTGCCCTTAAAGATAGGTCCTTGCTTCTGGCCCCATGTTGAAAAGCAGGTCCAGAATACTCAGGTTGGGAACAAAACCTGAGTGATCAAAACACTGGAAATAAGGCTTGAGATTGCTTTCATTTCCAATGGAAAAGCCATCTATTTCAACCGCACATGGACGTTTAGGGTGTATGATTGACCTAAGATCTACACCGTCAAAAGACTCGTAACTCTCTCCCCATTCTACAGCAGACTCAAAGCCCAGTTGCTTTTCAGCCCACCGGATGGTATGCAGATTGAATTGATATATGCTATCATGCCGTTTTAGCATAAGCTCTTCCACTTGCGGAAAGTAATGATCGAAATAGGGCGCTCGACCATAGGCTGCTGCTATAGTACGCAAGTGCTGCACTTGCCAGTTGTCTCTGTATATAACCTTAACCTGACCACTTATTAACTGGGTCTTGCCTTTTTGAACCGGCACTGTTAAGTTTTGCACTTTGTTGGAGCCCAGTATACGACATCGGCTCCTGTAAGTTTGTTTTTCAAAACGCTCAGATTTTAAAAGATAGATTTGGTTAAACTTAGCATATATGCTGAAAAAGCCCACCGGCGGGAAAAACTGAGCTTCAATGGCCGCATTTTTAGTCAAGACAGTATCTTTAAACATTGCAAAACTACTCTCATGAAATGGAACGTACTTTTCTTCTTGCTGGCACTGCCTTTTATAAGTCAGGCAGTAGAAATTAAGCTCCACACAGTTTCCTTTTTGGATGGAAACATGAAGCCTTTCATAGAAGTGCAATACCAAATTCCATCACGAAGCATCAAGTTTGACAAAAACGATGCCGGCAAATGGCAAGGGGCAGTAAAAATGAAGGTACTCGTAAGTCAGAACGACAAAGTGCTCTTCAATGAGTCTTACGACCTTTTTTCTCAGGAGCTTGAAGACACCAACATCTTTTTTAAACTCACTGATTTCAAGCGAATCCCAGTGGGCAGCGGACCATTGAGTGTTATGGTTCAGGCTACCGACTACCTTACCGGAAAAAAAGCCCATGAACGAAAAGATTTTCTCTTCAAGCGCCCCTACCTCAATTCAGAACTCTGCTTTATTGAAGACTATTTTCAACTAGACGAACCCGTATTCGTTGCACATGGAAAAACCTTACTATTACCTCAATTAACCCCCAGATACAAAAGCCCTTCAGAATTTGGGATGTTGTATTTCGAAACTTATAAAAAGGCAGAGACCTATCAGATTTGTGTATATGACAGCCTTGACAACCTTTACTACAAGCAACTGGTAGAACATGAAAACGAGAAAATAAAACAGCATGTGGTAAAACTTCCACGCTTGCAAATAGGCAGTGGCAATTTAAAAGTGACTCTTGAAAAGCAAAGCACTCAGGAAGTACTGGCCGAAGGAAGTGTATGGGTTGAAAAAGCCAGAGACGAAGAGCGTTTTCTGACCTTAAGCAAGCGCCAAATAGAAACCTATATAGAATGGGTTACTCCTATTGGTGAAATATCAGAACTTACCATGTTGGTAGACGCTTTCAATGATCCTGACACCATAGAAGCTAAAAAGGGTTTTTATGCCTTCTGGATTTTAAAGGCCCCCAAGAAAACCTGGCTGGCCTGGATAGAATATCAAAAGACCGTGGCTTACGTAAACAAAACCTATCAGATGGGAAAAATGCCTGGCTATAAAACGGATAGAGGCAGAGTATACCTGCAATACGGTAAGCCCTTTGATATTGTGGAGTTCAGCAATAACCCTACTTCCTACGACTACGAAATGTGGCAATACCCTAATGACGGTAAAACCGGAGATGCTCGGTTCTATTTTGTGAATTACTCATTTACCCACAACAATTTCACATTGGTGCATTCTACTTCACTTGGGGAAGCGCAGAATCCAAATTGGAAAGAAACACTAAACCGTAGCAAGCAAGACTACTATCAAAGAGGCCGCGAAGTAGGTGGCCAACACAGCCAGGAGTTCATCAATGAGTAAGCCATAGTTTGTGCCCTATACTTCTGGTTTAGAGTCATAAAAAGTAGTAATCAACTAAACACTGCCGGCCCTGCCTAATGGTCCTATATTCCCTTCTGCTTAAATGCGGTATTTTCGCCAGCCATGAAAACTCCCAAGGTAGCAACCGCCATTCTCAATTGGAATGGCAAACACTGGCTCGAAAAGTTCTTGCCCAGCGTAGTTGCTACTTCCTACGAAAACCATCAAATCGTTGTAATCGACAATGCTTCTACCGATGACTCGGTATCCTTTTTACAAGAAAAGTACCCTCAGGTAAAAATTGTAATCAATAAACAAAACCATGGTTTTGCCGGCGGATACAATGAGGGGCTCAAAGAAGTGGAAGCCGATTATTATGCCATTCTCAATTCGGATGTAGAAGTTACGTCTGACTGGCTCGACCATTTGGTATCCCTTTTAGAAAGCAATAAAAAAATTGCTGCCTGCCAGCCTAAGATTTTGGCCTTTGACAACAAAGATCAGTTTGAATACGCAGGAGCTTCTGGCGGCTTCATTGACTGGTACGGATTCCCCTTTTGCCGAGGAAGAATTTTTGATGCCTGCGAAAAAGACGAACACCAGTACGATAGCGCCCGACCGGTCTTTTGGGCTACTGGAGCAGCTTTGTTTATTCGCGCCCATTTATTTCATGAGCAAAAAGGTTTTGACGCCGATTTCTTTGCCCATATGGAAGAAATTGACCTTTGCTGGCGGCTTCATAATGCCGGCCTTGAAATTTGGGTGGAACCGAAAGCAGCGGTTTACCATGTAGGAGGTGGCACACTAGGAAAAGACAACCCCAAAAAGACCTATTTAAACTTCAGGAACAACCTGTTCATGATGTCTAAAAACCTACCATTGTTTGATGCTCTGGTAAGAATTTTTCTTAGAATGGGGATAGACGGACAGGCTGCTCTCAAAGAGCTTCTACAAGGCAATTTTGGATTCTTCAAAGCCATATTTCTGGCACATATGCATTTCTACATGCATACCGCCAAAACATTAAAGAAACGAAAGTCAATTCCAGTAAAAAGAAAGTTTACTTCGCTACCGGGTGTGTACAACAGAAGTATTGTGCTGTGGTACTATGCAAGGCGCAAGCGCTTCTTTAGTGAATTACCTCCTGTGAAATAAGCATTCAGACTTCAGTACTTTTGACTCTTTGATTCCGAACAATCGGTATTGATATGAAGAAAATCCTCAATTATATAAATGGAGAGCTGGTGGCTCCTAACGCAGATGCCTGGCTTGATAACCCAAATCCAGGTACCGGTGAAATCTATAGTCTAATTCCTGATTCTGATGCCAGTGATGTAGATAGAGCTGTGAGTGCCGCCGAACAGGCCAAAGAAGCCTGGGCAAGCACTCCAACCAAAGTCAGATCGCGGTACATGCTCAAAATTGCGGAAGGCATTGAGCAACGCTTGGATGAGTTTGCCCTTGCTGAAACTACGGACAACGGGAAGCCACTCTGGCTATCCAAATCAGTGGATATTCCCAGAGCAGTTTCAAATTTTGAGTTTTTTGCCACCGCCATTCTTCATGAACACTCTGAGGCACACCAAACGGATGAAACGGCTATCAACTACACCTATGAAAAGCCTGTAGGAATAGCGGGATGCATTTCGCCCTGGAATCTACCTATCTACCTTTTTACCTGGAAAATAGCCCCGGCGCTGGCTGCAGGATGCTGTGTAATAGCCAAGCCTTCAGAAGTAACACCTATGACGGCTTACTTACTAAGCGAGGTATGCAAGGATGCAGGCCTGCCAGCCGGAGTATTGAATATTGTGCACGGACTAGGACCTAAAGTAGGACAACGCATTGTAGAGCATCCGCAGATACCGGCCATCTCCTTTACTGGAGGAACTTCTACAGGAGCTCATCTGGCAAGAACCGCTGCGCCCATGTTTAAAAAACTAAGTTTAGAACTTGGCGGTAAAAACCCCAATCTCATTTTCGCCGACTGCGATTTTGACGATATGTTGAATACAACGGTTCGCTCATCTTTTGCCAACCAGGGACAGATTTGTTTATGCGGATCAAGGCTGTATATAGAGCGTCCTATTTATGAAACATTTAAGGAGGCCTTTGTTGCCCGAGTGAAAGCCCTGAAAGTGGGTGATCCTTTGGCAGATGACACTAAAACCGGTGCGGTAGTTTCTAAGCCACATATGGAAAAAGTATTAAGCTATGTAGAGCTGGCTAAAGAAGAAGGTGGTACCGTATTGTGTGGAGGACATCAGGTATTTCCGGAAGGGAAAGAAAACGGCTACTACATACAGCCCACCATTATTGAAGGACTGGACGAGCAGTGCCGAACCAATCAGGAAGAAATTTTTGGCCCGGTGGTGACAATACAACCTTTTGACAAGGAAGAAGAAGTTGTTGAATATGCCAACTCAACTCCGTATGGATTGGCCTGCACCATTTGGACCAGCAACTTAAAACGCGCTCATAGAGTGGCACACAAAATAGACTCCGGAATTGTATGGATCAATTGCTGGCTGCTCAGAGATCTGCGCACACCCTTTGGAGGCATGAAGCAAAGTGGAGTAGGCCGAGAAGGAGGTTTCCATGCCATTGAGTTCTTTAGAGAAAAGAAGAACGTCTGCATAAAACTATAAATCTACTTAGCCACTCAAGGCCGGGAGCATAGTACTATGACCAAGGTTTTAGGCATATCAGCTTTTTACCATGATTCCGCTGCGGCAATAGTTGTTGATGGAGTAACGGTTGCTGCCGTACAAGAAGAGCGATTTACCAGAAAAAAACACACCCCTGAATTCCCGGTTGAATCTATCAAGTATTGTTTGGAAGAAACCGGTTTTGGTATTGATGAACTGGATGCTGTGGTTTTTTATGACAAGCCATTGCTCAAGTTTGAGCGCTTGTTGCAGACCTACTATGCTTTTGCCCCAAAAGGACTTATTTCATTTTTGAAAGCCATACCCGTTTGGCTAAGCGAAAAAATGTTCCTTAAGAAGTTGATTTTTGACGGACTCAAGGAAGTAGGAGCTTACCAAAAGAAGCAACTTAAATTGTTGTTTCCGGAGCATCACTTATCTCATGCGGCCAGTGCCTTTTTCCCATCGCCATTTGAAGAGGCTGCCATACTTACTATTGACGGTGTAGGTGAATGGTGCACTGCATCCATTGGAATGGGAAGTGGTACCAGTATCAAAATATTGAAAGAACTGGAGTTCCCACATTCTGTAGGTTTACTCTATAGTGCGTTCACTTATTACTTAGGATTTAAGGTCAACTCAGGCGAATACAAACTCATGGGACTAGCCCCCTATGGCAATCCTGAGGCGGAAGAAACCCAAAGGCTTATAGCACAGATAAAAAAGGAACTGGTAGATATTAAACAAGATGGTTCCATTTGGCTCAATCAACGCTATTTTAACTATGCCACTGGGCTTAAAATGGTACATGAAAAAAAGTGGCTGCAGCTCTTTGGTATAAAACGCAGAGAAGAAGAAGCCAACATTGAACAGTCACATTGCAACCTGGCCTTTGCCATTCAGCAAGTAACTGAAGAGATTGTACTACGCATGGCCAGGGAAGCCAAGCGAATTACCGGATTGAACAACCTGTGTATGGCCGGAGGGGTGGCACTCAACTGTGTGGCAAACGGCAAACTACTGAAGTCGGGAATTTTCGAGAATCTGTACATACAGCCTGCCGCGGGCGATTCTGGTGGAGCCTTGGGAGCAGCTATGGCTGCCAGCCACATGTATTTTGATGTAGAACGAAAAAGCAGCAGTGAAAAGGACCAACTGAACGGAACCTATTTGGGACCTGAGTTTTCTGACAAAGAAATAGAGCTCATGAGCCGAAAGACTAAAGCTAACTACCGCAAATACGAGTCATTTGAAGAGCTGATCAATTTAACTGCCAAGTACATCAGTGATGGTAATGCGGTAGGTTGGTTTCAGGGCAGAATGGAATTTGGGCCAAGAGCCCTTGGAAACCGAAGCATACTGGGTGATCCTACAAATCCGGAAATGCAGAAAAAACTCAATGTAAAAATTAAACAGCGTGAAGGTTTTCGTCCCTTCGCCCCCTCTGTTTTGAAAGAGGATGCGTCGCAGTATTTTGATATTGAAACAGACTCACCCTATATGCTTTTAACCGCTTCTGTAAAGGACAGCAGAAGAAACACACTACCGTCCAATTACACGGCGCTTTCACTCTGGGATAAATTGTATTGCCAGCGTAGCGATATCCAGTCAGTTACTCATACTGACTTTTCAGCAAGGTTGCAAACAGTTGACTCAAGCACTAACCCCAGATATGCCGCACTTATTGAAGCCTTTAAGAAAGAAACCGGGTATGGACTATTAATAAATACCAGCTTCAATGTAAGGGGTGAGCCCATTGTATGCACCCCCTTTGATGCCTACCGTTGTTTTATGTGTACAGAAATGGATTACCTGGTAATAGGCAATTACTTATTTGATAAACAGAAGCAGCCAGATAGTTTGCATACTAAGGGCTGGGAGACACAATTCGAAAAGGATTAAATAATGCATCAGTAAATGGAATTCCTGAAAGACCTGTTTCTATTTATGAAAGAACGAAAGCAGTACTGGCTGGTACCCGTAATTCTTATCCTGCTTTTCATTGGCTTACTGGTTGTTTTTGGTAGCGGCAGTGCTGTGGCCAACTTCATATATCCCTTATTTTAACCTCTTATATGATGAAGTCAGTATCCAACCCAATAAAAACCGTGCTTACTATTACAGTGGGCTTCCTGGTGATTTTTTGGATCACTGACCAAAAATGGGCATTATGGCTGTCATTAACTATAGGTTTGGCTGGTCTTGCTTCTCCATTCCTGAGTAGGCAAATTGAAGTATTGTGGATGGGTATCAACAAAGTATTGAGCTATGTGATGCCCAATGTATTGCTCAGTGTTATTTTTTACCTGGTACTTTTTCCCATTGCATTGGCATCCCGTCTTTTTGGAAATAAAGACGCGCTATTGCTAAAAAGGCAAAGCGGAAGTTTGTTTAAGGAATCCAATAAGACTTTCGATAAAAAGTCATTTGAGAATCCCTGGTAATCGATTCTTAACCAATCAATTTACAGGGCTTTTTTATACTAATGCAACCACTTAAGGGCTTACTTGTGTCTTGATTGTACTTGCTATGAAAAACATTACACGACTATTATCCCCATTCTTCTTCATTTTGCTCTTATTGCACCTATCACCTTCTGCTTCACAAGCTGGCCATGTAATCGGTGGCAGTATTGGCTGGGAATGCGTTGGAAAAGATTCATTTAAGATAGAACTTACTGCCTATAGAGACTGCAACGGATCATCACTCAATTCGATGATTATAGGGCTTAGTACCAATTGCGGAACCAAAAACATAGCACTCAGGACTACTTCTACTGAAGATGTAACCCCCGTATGCGATGAGCAGTGTACACGTTGCGACTCAAAAGGCTGCACTTTCAAATACGGCATTCAAAGAATAAAAGCATCTGCCCTGGTAGATGTTTCCAGCTATCGCAGTAATGGCTGTTGTGAACTCACAGCGGCTTTTAGTCAATGTTGCAGAAGTGGTTTTAGCTCGGCAAACTTCTACATCCGTTCTAAAATAAACCTTTGCCAGTCGCCATGTGATAACTCACCTGTTTTCCTAAGCGATCCCCTGTCCCTCATATGCTTAGGAAGGGATATCTTATACAGTCAATTGGCAATCGATCCTGATAGAGATTCTCTTGTATATCAGTTAGTTCCTGCAAGTGCCTCGGCCACAAATAGTATTTCTTACAACTCTCCATACGCACACGACAAGCCGCTCTACTTTCTAGGCTTTCCCAAAAACACTGCTGCTTTCCCAAGAGGCTTCCACTTTGACACTGATAAGGGTGAAGTGCTTTTCAGACCAATGAAGGAGGAACAGGGCATTATTGCAATGGATGTACACTCCTACAGAAACGGAAAGCGCATAGGTACTGTAAGGCGCGAAATGATTGTCATTGTACTTAAGTGCCCAGACAATAACCCTCCAGTACTTTCAGGAGTGTCTTGTAGCAGTCCCAAGCCAGAAAACTTTGACATAGAAGTTTGTCCTGGGGAGGAAATCTGTTTCAAAATATGCACCAGTGATAAGGATAAAGACGATACAGTAACCATTGCTTGGAACGGAGGAATTCCCGGAGCAAGTTTTACAATTGACAATAAAGGCAGCAAGAGAGAGTCTGGCACTTTTTGCTGGACACCAAAAGATGAACATGCAAGTGTGATTCCTTACAGGTTTACAATAAGCGCATCAGACAATGCATGCCCTGCGAATGGCAAAACCTCAAGAACTTATAGCATATTGGTTAAGGAGCCGGCACCTGAAGCCACTGTATCTGATCTGGTCGGTGATTGTGGCAATCTTGAACTAAGGGCCTTGCAAACCAGCGGGAAACCGGCGGCGAGCTATAACTGGCTTCTTGACGGGAAAAGGATCGCCCACAATGGCGGCACCAGCGACACACTTTTACACAGCACTTCAGTATCAGGAAATTTCAAATACGCGCTTGAAATAGCTGGAAGAAATGGCTGTGTGAGAACCTATACAGACAGTCTTATTATACCCAATCATGTTACGCTCCTTACCAACGACACTGTTGTATGCGCCAATGACAGTTTTACACTAAAGGCAAAGGCGCATTTACCTCAGAGTAAGTACAAAATTTTCTGGGGCACCAAAGACACGGCTTACAACCAACTGGCTGTAATAAAGGGAGTAGCTGGCAAAAAAGACTCTGTTATTAGAGTTACTGTTGACGACGGCTTCTGTGTATATGAGAAAGACATTTCAGTAAGGGCCAATACAGCTCCGGTTTTCTCACTGAGCAAGGACGGGCGACTTTGCGAAGAAAGACCTCTTCAACTAACGGCAATTCCTCAGATTGACACTTTAGACAGTGATTCTATTTTCCAATATAGATGGTATTTGAGCACCAACACAAAAACCCTGAGCAGAGACTCAATACTTAGCACTTCCAAAAGCCGAACTTATATAGTAGAGGTAAGTGATTCCCTCGGCTGTACCAGTACAGACACTGTACGCACTTATATAGACAAGGCTTGGGTGCCTAAAGACACCGCAACCTGTTTGGGGGACAACGTTTTTATTGAATTGGCCAACTCTACTCCCCCATCCAGCTACTATTGGACTGACAATTCGCGAGACACGAGCCTGATTAGCTATACTGGAAGTAAACGGCTTCTGAACCCTACCAATGACAGATTTTACTCACTTAAAAGAGTATATCAAATAAATGGGGCTTCATGTACTACCTACGACAGCTTTAAGGTAGTAGTACATCCACTACCTAAGGTAACCATAAGTCCTAAGACCCTTTGGGCATGCCCCAAGCAAGAAAGTATTTCACTTGAAGGTAGCCCAGCCAACGGCAGCTGGACCGGCCCCGGAATATCACCAACACTTACCCGGGTAAAGCTTGACATACGTACAAGCCCAAATGGAGTTTACAAATATGTATACCAGTACATTGATTCCAATCAATGTCAAAGTGAAGACAGCAGCAGAATTAACATACGGCCTACTCCTGTTGCCGCTTTTAGTACTTCCGATACAGTAATTGCCGTGGGAGAAGATGTAACCTTCATCAACAACTCTGGCCCACCAAAACACATTAAGGCACTCTGGAATGTAGGGAACCCAACTATTGCCAGCGATAGCGGCGACACAGTTACGATAGTCTTCAACAATGTAGGGCGTTATCCAGTCTCTCTTATTGTAATTGATACCCTGACCATGTGTGCAGATACTCTGGTGAAACAGAATAAGGTACGAGTCTTTAACAGTGTGGCGGGTGTAGAGAAAAGTCAGGTTCGCGTATACCCCAATCCCGCGTCTAATCTTGTATGGATTGAGATGGAGTCGGATAACCATCAAGGAATGCTGAAACTCTATGACGCCTCAGGCAGGAAGGTAACGCAACAGGTACTAAGAAAGAATAAAGCCCCCTTGAACCTGGAAAACCTATCCGAAGGCGTATACTACTGGAACCTTCTAATGGATGGAAACACTGCTATCGGTAAACTGGTGATTCAACGACCTTAAGGAAATTGCATTTCTTTGTGAGCTATGGAAAATGACAATGGCACACGAAACCCTGATCTATCAGAACCCAGGATAGACTACCCAGGACTACTTGACCGGGCAAAGGCACTTATGGTAGACTCAATCGTAATACTGGGGCTCTTCTTTTTAGTAGCGAATACTTTCGCACAGCTGGAAAGTGTAAGCCCCGCCATCAAGGCCATCTCATTTCTGGTCATCTTTGGATTGTATGATCCATTGCTGGTGAGTTTTAATAAAGGCACCCTTGGTCATAAAATAATGGGACTTGAAATAGTGAGTGAAGGCAATCGCAACCAAAACATTGCCCTTGGATTCAGTTTTATAAGATCAATAGTAAAAGGGGTTTTAGGTTGGATTTCATTTCTTGGAATCATTGGAAGCTCTGAAAACCGGGCGCTTCATGACACATTAAGCAACTCCATTGTGGTCTATGCTCCAAAAAAGAAAAAGTCTAAATCGAAGTAGTTATTCTATAAACACCTTGTAATTCACCTTGTAGCTAGTATTCTCATCGTAGCCCGGTTCGTGAATAATAGACTCTGCAGGCTGCCAACGTTCTGGTAAAGAGATAAGATACTTCTCAATCTGATGGCATAACTCTTTGGAAGCGCCTGTAGCCTCCACATCGTACACTGTTCCCATCCATGATACCTTAAAACTTATATCCATGCCATCTATGTTTTCTTCTGCCTTTGTGGCCAAATGTTCTTTCAAATAGTCAATGCCTTCTTCATAACTCTTATTCCTATCAGGGGCATATATCGGTTTTGTATCAGGGTCGGTAAGTACTTCACCAATCCAGTCCGCTTCCTTATGTTCCAGGGGCCTCGCATTCCTTCTTCGTTTTAAAATGTGCTCTGGGTCTTCGCTGTTCTCATGGCATACGGCCCAACCTATGCAGGGTGATAAGGTTAAATCTTCTTCCTGACTTAGGCCGACAAAACCAGCACAAACCAGCATTTCCTTACGTTCAACAAAACTCCCTGTAGCGGGATCATGAATATTCCAAAGAACCTTCGCTTTTGAAATTCCTGATGGAAAACTGCGTGTATCCAAAGTACACTCAGCATAGCTATCTCCAAGTAAGTATTCATTCGGTATGTAGTCAAATGATTCATAAATACCCTCCGGCTCAATTGAGTAGCTCCTTATGTATGGAAAGAACTTCCATATCCATCCTGATATATAGAAGGCATTGTAATGAATGGACTCTTTATAGATAGCTTGCCAAAAGCTTTTGTTAATTTCACCTTCAGACGCTTTTACAAACTCTTCCAGCACTGGGTCCAGGCCCTTATACCACTCATCGAGTCCATAAGTGCTTAACTTCTTGAATCCGTCGCGCACCAGTTTCCAGTCTTCGGCAGTTCCTTCCAACCTAATACTTGGAATACCGCAGCCTGACTCTCCGGCATAGGTAAATACTTTAGAAGCCGTTTCGAGCATAGTAACTTCATAAGCAGTACGCTCAGTAGCGGTAGTGGTACTAAAGGTAGGTACCATGGTAGTATATAACTCCGGTTGCGCATACTCTCGCACACGCTCTGAGAGCCCTTGTACCAAGCTCTCCCAGGCTTCCCGGGTCTCCTCCAGCAATGCGTCATTCCTTACCACTAGAGTTTCCGGCTTTTCAGAAACAAACATTTCACTCTCTAAATGGTCCATCTGTTTGTTGGCGTGTATAGAGAAGCCCTGCGCAATAAGCATCCAAACATCATCAGGGCTAATACTAAGTGCCCTGTGTTCTGAATAAGCATCATGCACACATTGCACAAAGGCATTCATGCCGGCGGGCACCAATTTGGCCGCTGTATCGGTTTCCGACATCTGGTATACTTCCTTTGAAATGCGATCTTCAAAAACTACCTTAAAGGGGAACTCAGCCTTTCTCGAAGATGCCGACTCAACTTCGTCCACCAGAAATCTGACGGGCTCAGTGCTTTTCTCAACCATCTCTTCACCTCCTTCCTCTGGCACCATTGTTTCGGAAACTCCTGCGGTCTTTTCAGTGCATGAAACACAGGAATAGGAAATAACAAAAAGCAATATCCCCCATGGAATAGAACTTTGTTTGCGAATGAAATCAGTGAGTTTTATAGCCATAAGAAATAGGAGCATTACTTGCTAAGACTGGTGTAAGGTACTTCCAAGCCCCACGAGTTTCTTTGTCAATAGCGCTAAAAACTGTTAAGCCTTGAATTGTACCTCTTTGGAGCTCCCCAAACCTCCCACCCGCCAATCAATTGAAAAATAAGCCCTTGATACTCATACACACATGTGCATTTCTTGTTTAAAACTTGTGGTGGGAGAAAGTGGGAGAAAGTGGAATTTTTAGTCTACTTTTACATCACTTTACCGGCAAGGTGTGGACATGACTCAATTCATTGGAGAATATCAATGCAAACTTGATGCGAAGGGACGTGTTTCTCTTCCGGCAGGATTGAAGCGTCAAATCCCCACTGAAGCCAAGGAAACATTTGTTATTAACCGTGGATTTGAAAAGTGTTTGACGTTGTATCCCAAAAACGAATGGGATAAAGAAACACAGCGAATTAATGGCCTTAACCAATACAAGAAGGAAGTAAGGTTGTTCATTAGGCATTTCTTCAGGGGAGCTACCGAAATGGTCTTAGACAGTGCATCAAGGCTTAACCTGCCTAACGGGCTTCTCTCCTATGCGGCTATTGACAAAGAAGTTGTGCTTTTTGCCCATACCAATAAAATTGAAGTTTGGGACAAAGCTACCTATGACGCCATGCTGGATGGCGATGCAGACGACTTTGCCGATTTGGCCGAAAGTGTGATGGGCGACTTTAATGGTGAAGACAGTAGTGATGAGTGATTACCACGTACCCGTACTTCTACATGAGAGCATTGAAGCGCTCAACTTACAAGCGAATGGAGTGTATGTGGATGTAACCTTTGGGGGCGGAGGCCACTCTACTGAGCTATTGAACCAGTTGGAAGGAGGCAGACTCATAGCCTTTGACAGAGACGATAACACACATGATAACCGAATAGCCGACGATCGCATTACTTATGTAGACCACGACTATCGGTGGATAAGCAACTTTTTAGAATATTATCAAGCAGTACCAGTTAATGGTATCCTGGCAGATTTGGGAGTCTCCTCACATCAGTTCAACACTGCTGAGAGGGGATTCTCTTTCCGCTGGGAATCAGACCTGGATATGCGCATGGACCGCGATATTCAACAAACGGCTGCCGACGTTTTAAACCAATACCCCGAAAGACAACTACAAACCATTTTTGCTCACTACGGTGAAGTGAAGAATGCCAGAACCCTTGCCCAGGCAATCGTATCCAACCGAAAACTCAGACCTTTTAAAACAACCGGACAACTACTTGAAATACTTGATAAAACCGCCCATAAAAGCGATAAGAAAAACAAGTACTACTCGCAGGTATTTCAAGCACTTCGCATAGAAGTAAACGAAGAATTAAAATCATTGGAATTGTTTCTTGAGTCGGTTCCAGATGCACTGGCTCCAGGTGGACGCCTCGCTGTAATTACCTACCACTCCCTTGAAGACAGGTTGGTTAAAAACTTCATCAATAAGGGAAATTTAAAGGGAACAGAAGAAAAAGACCTATACGGACGTGTAATAAAAGCATTGGATACAGTAAACCGAAAGCCTATTGTGCCCAGTGTCAGAGAGATTGAAGAGAACCCAAGATCGCGTAGCGCCAAACTCAGAATAGCAGAAAAACCGCATGAATAAGGTGAAAAATAAAAAGAGTGGCCCTTCTAAAAACCCACTCATTAAAATTCTGGAAGTTCAGTTCTTCTCTAAAGAGGACATCCAGAAGTACTTGCCTTTTGTATTGTACTGCACACTACTGGCCTTCATATACATCTCCAACAGAATGTATGCTGAAAAGCGCGTACGCTATGCCAATGAACTACAGAATGATGTAAAAAACGCTCAAGCGGACTACTACACTGTAAAGAGCGAAATGGAGAATATTACCAAGCCTACCGAAATAGCCAAAAGAGTGGAGCACCTGGGCCTTAAGCAGAATTTGAAACCCAATGAAGTAATTAAGAAGACACGTTGAGCGGAAAGAGCACCATATTCTGGAGGGTGTACCTCTCCTTCTTCCTCGTGGCACTCATGGGTATCATCATCATTTCCAAGATTGTGAAAATCCAGACTGTAGACGGAGACAAATGGCGTGGAATGGCTGATAGCCTCACTACCCGCTTTGTTGAAGTAGAGCCTAACCGAGGCAATATCTACTCTGCTGATGGAAACCTGCTTGCCACATCCTTATATATGTATGATCTTCATATGGACCTGAAGACGGACTACCTGAACGACTTGCAGGATGAGGGCACGCTTGATAAATACCTTGATACTCTATCTACCGATCTTGCCAATTTCTTCAGGGGCCCTGAAGCTAAGAGCAGGTGGACCTGGAAAAACGAATTAATAACGGCGCATAGTCAAAATCGTCGTTACCATCCTATTCAAAATAATGTAAACCACCTGCAACTTAAAGAGATCAGACAGTTTGCCCTATTCAAACTTGGGCAATACAAGGGTGGCTTAATTGTGGAACAGAAAAGTGTACGCAGAAGGCCTTATAGCGTTTTGGCCGAGCGTACCATTGGTTATAAAAGGGAAAATGTACAGCCCGTTGGTCTTGAAGGTGGTTTTGACAACTACCTGAGCGGAGTAAAAGGGAAAAGGCTTCTTCAAAAGGTGTCCAGCCGCGACTGGATACCTATTCACGACCGAAATGAAGTAGAGCCACAGAATGGCAGAGACATTTACACCACCATAGATATCTATATCCAGGATTTCGTGGAAAGCATCTTGTACGGGCAGCTGGCAAAAAGTGAAGCCCATCACGGTTGTGCCCTGGTGATGGAAGTGAAAACTGGTAAGATTCTCGCCATTGCCAATCTGGGAACTACAGGAGAAGAAGGAAAGTACAGAGAGCGATACAATTATGCCATTGGAGAAAGCACCCAACCAGGCTCCACATTCAAACTCGCAGGTTTACTGGCCTTACTCAATGGCGGGCATATGCGCATGGAAGACACCATGGGCACGGGAAATGGAAGCTGGGAGTTCTACGATCAAATTATGTACGACTCTAAAGTGGGAGGCTACGGTACCATTGATCTGCTAAGATCTTTTGAAGTATCATCCAATATCTTTTTTGGCCGGGCGCTGGAAGAACATTTTGGTCATCAACCAGAAGAGTTTATCAACTTCCTCAAAAGAATGCGCTTACACGAGCCACTGGGAGTACCCATTGTTGGAGAACCAAGCCCTTTAATTAAATCACCACTTGACGATGACTGGTTCGGTACTACCCTCCCATGGATGGCCCATGGATATGAGCTTACCCTTACTCCCCTTCAAACACTCATGATTTACAACGCCGTAGCCAATGGTGGTGATATAATGCAGCCATTGCTTGTAACCGAGGTAAAAGACGTCCACAATACTGAAGAAAAATTCAAACCCACTTTATGGGCGCGTAATACCATCTCTAAAAGCACAGCTGAAAGAGCAACGAAGGCATTGGTAGGCGTTATACAGAGCGATGGTGGTACAGCGCAAAACCTTCGGGGATATGGCATTAGCATCGCCGGAAAAACGGGAACTGCCGTGCTTGGAAAAGACGAAGAAGGCAAGAAAGAATACCAGGCATCATTTGCTGGATTCTTTCCTGCCGAAGACCCAAAGTACTCCTGCATTGTAGTAATCAACAATCCAAAAGGAGTCTATTACGGAGCCGATGTTGCAGGTCCGGTATTTGCCAAAATTGCTCAGAACTTATATTCATACGACATTGATCTACATCAGGCTCAATATGCTGAAAGAGTGTCAAGCGTACGCAATCGCCCTACTTTCATTACGGCGTATTCAGAAGATGTATCAGAAGTCTATGGTGAGCTCGCACTGAAACTTATTGATCAGCATGTCCAAAACGAATGGGTAGAACCCATGCTCGCCGGAACCACCATCAATTTAAAATCAAAGGAAACGGCCAGCGGCACCCTTCCCAACCTTAGGGGTCTGTCACTCAGTGATGCCCTATTTGTATGTGAGAACCTTGGACTTAAGGTTCAATACGATGGTATGGGTAATGTCTATCGCCAGGTTCCGCTGCCCGGAGCTCCGGTTAAACAAACTTCTAAAGTGTATATCAATCTTAACTAGTGGCTAATCTTCAAGACATATTACCCCTTTCGTTCATCAAGCAGGTTCATGGCAACTCTGACCAGGAAATAAATGGGTTGGCTATCGATTCCAGACAGGTACAATCGGGTTTCCTTTTTGCCGCCATTAAGGGTACTCAGGTAGACGGCCATAAGTTCATTGAAACAGCCATTTCAAAAGGCGCAGTAGCCATACTCTGTGAACAAATACCTGAAATGCTTCATGAGGGTGTTTGTTATATCGCCAGCCTCAACGCTCCAGTAACGCTTGGGCATTTAGCATCAAACTACTACGACAATCCTTCTCAGCAGATGAATGTGGTAGCCATTACCGGAACCAATGGCAAAACATCAACGGCTACCCTGCTTAAAAATGCCACGAGTCATTTAGGATTCAAAACCGGGCTTATTAGTACGGTGCAGATAGAAATTGGTGAAAACATAATTCCTGCCACACACACCACGCCTCACGCCATCGCCATTCAGGAAATAATGGCACAAATGGTGGATGCGGGTTGCGAATATGTGTTCATGGAGGCAAGCTCACACGCTATTGAACAAAACCGAATTGCAGGGATCGATTTTGATGGTGCCATATTCACCAATCTCACACACGACCATCTTGATTACCATAAAACCTTTGACAACTATATAAAAGCTAAAAAGCTACTTTTTGATCAGCTTCCAGCCAAGGCATTTGCACTTGCCAATACGGACGACAAGAACGGTAAGGTGATGCTACAGAACACCCCTGCACAAAAACAGAGTTATTCCCTTAAGGCGCTATCTACTTACAAAACCAAAGTACTTGAACAAGACTTTACGAGCATGCTGCTTGAGATCAATGGCAAGGAAGTGTATGTGCCCATATCAGGCACTTTCAATGCTTATAATCTCACAGCCGCATATGGCTGTCTTGTTGAACTTGACTTTAATGAAGATGAAGCATTAATGGCCCTAAGCCAGGCCAAAGGCGCTGAAGGACGACTTGAATGGCTTCTGGGTGATCAAAGGAAAGTTGGAATTGTGGACTATGCACACACGCCCGATGCGTTGGAAAACGTACTCAAGGCAATCAAGTCCATGAACACCAATAACGGCAACATTATTACGGTAGTGGGTTGCGGTGGCGATCGAGATAAAACAAAACGCCCGGTAATGGCCAAAATAGCGGCTGAGATGTCTAGCAGATTAATTCTGACCAGCGATAATCCGAGAACTGAAAATCCGGACAGCATTTTACAGGAAATGGAAGACGGTGTTCCGCTTCATCGTCGATTGAACGCATTAACCATTAGCGACAGACGCAATGCTATAAAAACTGCCTGTAGCCTTGCGCAACAGGGAGATCTAATTCTTGTGGCGGGAAAAGGCCATGAGAAATACCAAGAAATAAATGGAGTGAAACACCCATTTGACGATAAAGAAGTATTGAAGGAATTTTTACTAACCGAAAAAAGATAAGACGTGCTCTATTACTTGTTTGATTTCCTGGAAAATGAGTTCAGCCTGCCTGGAGCCAGTGTGTTCGAGTACATCACGTTCCGTACTGTGATGGCACTCTTAACTTCTTTGCTCATCACCATGGTGTTTGGTAAGAGAATTATCTACTTCCTTCAAAAGCAACAGATTGGCGAAACCATTAGGGACTTGGGCCTTGAAGGTCAAATGGCTAAAAAGGGGACTCCTACTATGGGGGGGATCATGATTATTGCAGGAATCATTATTCCTACTCTGCTCTTTGCCAAGCTGCAAAACGTATACATCATTCTGCTTCTTATCTCCACTGTTTGGCTAGGGGCCATTGGTTTTCTGGACGATTACATCAAGGTATTCCGCAAAAACAAAGAAGGCCTGAGAGGGAAGTTTAAAGTGATGGGACAAATAGGCCTTGGGCTTATTGTGGGGCTCACCCTTTATTACAACGACGATGTTATCATCCAGGAAAAAGTACCTGTAGAAGAGCAAAGTAGAATTGCCTCCATTGAAGGGCTTGTGGAATCAGAACTTATTGAACGTGCTGATGGAGAAACTTTTTATCTGGTGAGCTATAAATCCATGAAAACAACTACCCCCTTCTTCAAAAACAATGAGTTTGACTACAGCAGTCTCATCTCATGGCTAGGAGATAAAATGTCGGGTTGGGCATGGTTAATTTTCATTCCGATAGTCATCATTATTGTTACGGCCGTGTCTAATGGAGCCAATATCACCGATGGCTTAGACGGTCTTGCAGCGGGAACATCTGCCATCTCAGTGCTTACCATAACCATACTCATCTATGTAAGTGGTAACTTCTTTTTCGCCGATTACCTCAATGTGATGTACATACCCAATATGGGTGAACTCACCATTTTCGCCGGGGCCATGCTGGGAGCCTGCATTGGTTTCTTGTGGTACAACACCTACCCTGCGCAGGTTTTTATGGGTGATACAGGCAGCCTTACGCTTGGAGGACTCATAGCCGTACTTGCCATTATCGCCAGAAAAGAGCTCTTGATACCGATTCTATGTGGAATCTTCCTGGTAGAAAACCTATCGGTAATGCTACAGGTGGGCTACTTCAAATACACCAAGAAGAAGTTTGGAGAGGGGAAACGCATTTTTAAAATGGCCCCTTTGCACCATCATTATCAAAAGCTGAACTATGCCGAACCCAAAATCGTAGCCCGGTTTTGGATCATCGGAATCTTTTTAGCCCTGCTCACTCTGGTAACTCTAAAACTCAGATAGTCCATGTCGTACTACCAATCTTTTCCTAAAGTAGTGATCCTCGGAGGCGGGGAAAGTGGCGTAGGTGCGGCTATTTTAGCCATACAAAATGGAATGAACCCATTCCTGTCCGACAAGGGTAAAATAAAGGATGTATACAAGGCTGAGCTCGATGCCTATGGCATTCAGTATGAAGAGTACACCCACACTGAGTCTCTTGTTTACGATACAAAACTCATTGTTAAAAGCCCCGGAATTCCCAACAAAGCCCCTATCGTAAAGAGCGCCGTAGACAAAGGAATTACCGTCGTTTCTGAAATTGAGTTTGCTTCTCAATTTACAGAGGCAAAACTCATTGGTATTACCGGAACCAACGGAAAAACCACCACCACCAACCTCACCTATCATGTACTAAAAAAGGCAGGATTTAAGGTTAAGGTAGCAGGAAATATAGGTACCAGCTTTGCACGTGAAGTAGCGGATGACGAAGGCGATACGGAATACTATGTATTAGAAATTAGCAGCTTTCAATTAGACAATATTGACAAACTCAAATTCCATATGTCAGTATTGCTCAACATTACACCTGACCATTTAGATCGCTACGAGGGCTTGGAGTCCTATATCCGAGCGAAGCTGAGAATTACCAATCGACAGGAACCCGACGACAAATTCATATACAACTATGATGACCCCAACATTACTGACAATTTGGGCGACATAGAAGCACAACCGGAAACCATTCCGTTTTCGCATAAACAAGAACTCGATAAAGGAGCATTCATCAAGGAAACAAACATCGAAATGAACTTAAACAGCGACTTCATTCAATTGGGCACGGAAGACATGCTCATTAAAGGTATGCACAACCGCTACAACAGTATGGCTGCAGCCATTGTGGCAAAGGCTCTAAATGTGCGCAAAGAGGTAATTAGAGAAAGCCTTACTTCTTACAAAAATGTAGATCACAGACTAGAATTTGTGGCACGCATCCGGGGGGTTGACTACATCAACGACTCTAAAGCCACCAATGTAAATGCAGCTTGGTATGCCCTTGAAAGCATGGACAACCCAACAATTTGGATTGCAGGTGGTGTTGACAAAGGAAACGATTACTCCTCGTTGGTAGAGCTTGCCAAAGACAAGGTAAAGGCCATTATCTGTCTGGGAACTGACAATGAAAAACTGCGCAAACAGTTTACTGGGATTGTTCCGATGATATTGGAAACAGCCGAAATGAAAGAAGCAGTTGAAATGGCTTATAAGCTTGGCGAAAAGAACGACAACGTGCTATTGGCACCAGCTTGTGCCAGCTTTGATTTATTTGACAATTACGAAGACCGTGGTGACCAGTTCAAAAGGTCAGTGATGGCACTATAGTGTAAAACGTAAAGAAAGACCACAGTGGATTTTATAGTAAAACGCATTAAAGGAGACATGGTAATATGGGGGATTCTTCTCCTGCTATCCCTTATAAGCGTATTGGCTATATACTCGTCCACAAAATCGCTGGCCTATTCTCTAAAGGATGGAAACACAGAGTATTTCATTCTTAAACACTTGGTGATGATGCTATTTGGATTTGGTGTCATTTACTTCTCCCATAAAATCAATTTCAGGTTCTACTCTGGTTTCTCAAAGGTGTTGCTGCCCATTGCCTTTTTGCTAATGATACTCACCAACGTGGCGGGTATTGAAGTGAACGATGCAAGGCGCTGGCTTCCCCTTCCCGGAACAGGACTTACCATTCAAACTTCAGACATTGCCAAGCTGGCACTTATCATGTTTCTTGCCCGTACCATTGCCAAGAAACAGGATATGATAGAGGATTTCAAAAAGGGCTTTTTGCCCTTGATGGTTCCCATCCTGGCCATATGTCTCACCATTGCACCTTCTGATTTCTCTACGGCCGCTACGTTGCTTTTCACAAGCATTGTTCTTTTATTTATCGGGCGCTCCAAACTCAAACATATTGGTCTCATTCTCTTGGGAGCCATTGTAGGAATGGCATTGCTCATTGGACTGGCAGAGATTTTTGACTGGGATTTTCTAAGGTCGTCCACCTGGTCTTCAAGACTTTCAGATTTCTTTTCTGATGGAGACGGTTCTTTCCAAAACCAACAAGCCAAAATTGCCATCGCAAAGGGAGGCTTTTTTGGTGAAGGGCCAGGAAACAGTACCCAGAGAAACTTTCTTCCTAACCCCTATGCCGACTTCATTTATGCTATCATCGTTGAAGAATACGGCTTGCTGGGAGGCCTTCTTATCATTTCGTTGTACCTGCTTCTGCTTCATAGAAGCATTAGAATCATTATCAAAAGTCCCAATTCATTTGGAGCCTTGCTCGCTGTAGGCCTCACTATGAGTTTGGTAATTCAGGCTTTTCTTAACATGGGTGTGGCTGTTCACATACTGCCCAATACAGGCCTGCCACTGCCCTTTGTGAGTATGGGAGGTACATCCCTCCTATTCTCAAGCTTTGCACTTGGAGTAATCTTAAGCGTTAGCGCCTTTTCTGAAGACAATCAACAAGAATCAAAAGTTAATACACCTGTAGCTTGAGCGATTCAAAAACATATCCAGCCATTAAGATGGTAATTAGCGGTGGTGGCACAGGTGGTCACCTATTTCCTGCCATTGCCATTGCCCAAAAGGTAAAACTGCTAAGTCCACAGAGTGAAGTGCTCTTTGTAGGCGCAAAGGGTAAAATGGAAATGGAGAAAGTACCTAAATACAATTTCCCTATAAAGGGGCTTTGGATTAGTGGGTTCAACCGACAGAAGATGTCGAGAAACATCAGTTTGCCCTTCAAAGTCATATCAAGTCTATGGAATGCCATGGGTATTGTGAGACGTTTCAAACCCGACATAGCTGTGGGAGTTGGCGGCTACGCAAGTGGGCCACTACTGTGGGCGGCCGGCAGAAAGGGCATACCAACTATGCTACAAGAACAAAACTCCTTCCCCGGAGTTACCAATAAAATGTTAGCTCCCAAGGCCCGGAAAATCTGTGTGGCCTTTAAGGGGATGGACCGTTTTTTTCCAGAAGAGAAATTAGTACTTACTGGAAACCCAATCCGTGAAAATATTCAGGAACTCAGTGCATCTGAAGCCCGAAAGAATTTGGGCTTTGCCCAGGATAAAAAGACCATTTTACTCATTGGTGGAAGCCTAGGAGCGCGCACATTGAATGACGCCATGGTGAATGGTTTAGACGATTTACTCCAAAGTAATGTCCAAATACTTTGGCAAACCGGAAAACTGTACTACGAAGAGATCATGGACAAGGTAGGCTCAAGGCTGAATGGCAACATAAAACCTACGGCCTTTATTGACAACATGGACACAGCCTATGCTGCTGCCGATCTTGTTATTTCAAGAGCCGGTGCACTGTCTATAAGTGAACTCACATTTTTAGGAAAGGCTTCCATATTAGTGCCTTCGCCTAATGTAGCGGAAGACCATCAGACCAAAAATGCAATGGCATTGGTGGAAACGGGTGCCGCCAAATTGGTGAAGGACAAGGATGCTAAAACGGAACTCGTTCCCACAGCCCTGCAGTTGCTCGAAGATGAAGAACAATTGCTAAGCCTTGCTTCGAAATCTAAAGCGCTAGCCATGCCTGATGCTGCTACCCATATTGCTCACGAATTGTTCAAGCTCGTAGGATGAATAATCTGGACTTCATATCACACACCTACTTTATCGGCATTGGCGGTATTGGTATGAGCGCTATTGCGCGTTACTTCAAAGCCCAGGGCAAGGAAGTGGCGGGCTATGACAAAACGCAGACCCCTTTAACCCGGGAACTGGAGGCTGCTGGTATCACTATTATCTATGAAGATGATCTGGAGTTGTTGCCAGAATGGTTCTCATCCGATAATGACCACTGCCTGGCCATCTATACCCCGGCAATTCCTTCTGATCTCAAAATACTGCACTACGCAAAAACAAACCATGAACTGATCAAGCGGTCAGAAGCACTTTCGCGCATTACACATGGGAAGTTCACCATTGCCGTGGCCGGAACCCACGGAAAAACGACAACAAGTACCTACTTAGCGCATTTACTTGCTTCAGAGAATAAAAATGTAACAGCTTTTCTAGGCGGCATATCTTCCAATTTCAACTCCAATTATGTGAGACATGAAGCTCCCGGAGAAGAAATCGTTGTAGTGGAAGCAGACGAATACGACCGTTCTTTTCTTCGTTTGAGCCCCAACATTAGCATTATCACTTCTTGTGAACCAGATCATCTGGATATATACCAGGGATATGAAGATTTAAAAACGACATACAATCACTTCGCCAATAGATTAGAGCCGCGAGGACGACTTATACTGCATGAGAGTCTGGCAGAAACATTTACCATTCGAGAAGACATCAACGTCAATTTTTATGGTTTTGAAAGAGGAGTTACTGCCAGCAATATTCAAGTTTCCAACGGGCAATTCAGCTTCTCCTTAGAACAATTGGAATTGCCCGTTTTGAAAAACGGAATGCCTGGCCATCACAATGTACTAAACGCCACAGCAGCCATTCTGGCCACATCCTATGCGGGTACTGACTGTGAGCAGGTTCCCCACTCTCTACCACTCTTTAAAGGAATTAAGAGACGCTTTGAAACTATTGCCAGTGTTGATGGACGCACCTATATTGATGACTACGCCCACCATCCTTCTGAAATTAAAGCAGCCATTTCAACAGCTCGCCTTCTGTTTCCAGAGAGAAAACTCACCGTAGTTTTTCAACCTCACCTGTTCAGCAGAACACGTGATTTTGCCCTCGACTTTAAAACGGAATTGCGCGAGGCGGACGAGCTATACGTAATGCCGATATATCCAGCTCGAGAAACGCCAATCCCAGGAGTTACAAGTGATATTATAATTGGTAGTAAGGGAACTGTATTAAACCATAAGGAAGTCCTTACTAAAGTAGCTGAAAACCCACCGGAACTTCTTCTAAGCTTAGGTGCTGGAAATATTGATCAACTGGTTGAGCCTTTAAGAGAGCTCTACTCTAAAACCGTAAGTAATGAATAAGAAAAAACTCGTTACCTACGGCAGCTATGGTGTTCTGGCAATTGTGTTATTGCTCATTATATCGTTTGCAGAAAACAACATTGACTCTCAGGTAGTAGAAGAAATTGAGATAGGTATTGACAACAACTCACAAGGAGCCTACATAGATGATCAGGACATCAAGGACATGCTCAACTCTTTTTACCCTCCAGCCATAGAAGGTAACTTATTGAAGCACCTGGAGATTGAACAACTGGACTCCCTCATTGAAAGCTCTCCCTTTATAAAAGCATCAAAAACCTATACCAACGTTCAGGGAAAGCTATTTGTAGACATTGATCAGCAATTCCCAATACTGCGAATTATCAACAGCAATAATGAAAGCTTTTACATAACGGACGAGGGACGAAAGATGCCACTAAGTCAGCGTTTTACAGCCCGTGTCCCTGTAGCAACAGGACTAATTGCTGAAAAACCCTTTCCCGAAGACGAGTTTGCTGACCAAAAAGCCAAGGAATTGTACGCAATTGCACAATATCTTGATAAACATGCTTTCTTCAAAGCCCTTACAGGTCAGTTATTTGTAAACGAAAAGGGAGATATCGTCCTAATCACCAAAGCAGAGGAAAGGCATGACATCATATTAGGCTCATCAGAAAATCTGGATGAGAAATTTGATAACCTGTTACAGTTTTACACAAAGGTGCTTTCAGTAAAGGGATGGGATACGTACCGTACGATTAACTTGAAGTTTAGAAATCAAATAGTAGCGAAATAACACAGATGAGTAACAAAGGAATAATTGTAGGATTAGACATAGGGACTACTAAGATTTGTGCGATTGTAGGCGCTCACAATTCCTATGGAAAAATAGACATACTTGGGGTAGGCAAAAGCCCATCCAATGGTGTGGTAAGAGGAGTTGTAACCAACATTGACCGCACGGTTGAAAGCATTAAAACTGCTATTGCAGATGCTTCCCGCGCTTCTAACGTAGAAATATCACATGTGTATGTGGGTATTGCCGGACAGCATATAAAAAGCCACCAACACAGAGGTTCTATTGTAAAGCGTGATTTTGACTCTGAAATCTCAGATGCAGACATTAACCGACTAATCCAGGATATGCACAAAGTTGCCATGTCTCCTGGTGAAGAGATTATTCATATCATTCCACAGGAGTATACCGTTGACGGTGACCCTGGAATCAAAGACCCTGTAGGAATGTCTGGAGTACGCCTGGAAGGTAACTTCCATATCATTACTGGACAGATTACGGCAGCCAAGAACATTCATCGTTGTGTGGAGAAAGCCGGTTTACACGTTACCGGAATTACCCTTGAACCTATTGCTTCTTCAGCATCGGTATTAAGTGACGAAGAAAAAGAAGCAGGAGTAGCACTTGTTGACATAGGTGGTGGTACTACCGACATCGCCATCTTCCAGGATGGTATTATACGCCATACAGCTGTGATACCGCTTGGTGGTAACATTATTACAGAAGACATTAAACATGGCTGTACGGTAATGACCAAGCAAGCTGAAGCCTTAAAAGTACAGTTTGGAGATGCGCTTGCAGAGCAAACTTCCATCAACGAAGTAATTAGTATCCCAGGGCTTTCAGGAAGAGAACCTAAAGAGATTTCAAGAAGAAACCTAGCCCATATCATTCAAGCGCGTATTGAAGAGATTTTTGAGCATGTACATTATGAGATTACAAGCTCAGGCTACGCAGAAAAACTCATTGGCGGTATTGTACTTACCGGAGGGGGATCAATGTTGAAAAACATTACCCATTTGGTAGAGTTCGTTACTGGCATTGACACCAGAGTAGGTTTACCTGGTGAACACTTAGGAAAAGGCATGAGTGAAAGCGTAAACACGCCAATTCATGCAACAGGTATTGGTTTGGTTGTAAATGCCGACCGCACCGATGCTGTATCAGGAGACAACAAGATTGCTGAGAAGGAAGACTCCAAGAAGAAATCAAAAGCAGGTTTCTCTGGTCAGTTCTTCGACAAGTTTAAGTCTTGGTTGAAAGACGACATTGAAGATTACGAATAACAAGCATTATGGAATTTATACAGCCTGAAAAGAAGAACCACATCATCAAAGTAATTGGTGTAGGAGGTGGCGGTGGTAACGCCGTAAACCACATGTACCAACAAGGTATTGAAGGTGTGGATTTCATTATCTGCAACACCGACAAACAGGCTCTTGAAGCAAGTCCAATCCCTACCAAATACCAATTGGGAGAAGCCCTTACGGAAGGATTGGGTGCGGGTGCTGACCCTGAAAAAGGCAAAAAAGCTGCCCTGGAGAACCTGGAAGACATCCAACAGGTTCTTTCTGACAATACCAAAATGGTATTTATCACAGCTGGTATGGGCGGTGGTACCGGTACTGGTGCCGCTCCTATTATAGCAAAGGCCGCCAGGGAAATGGATATCCTCACTGTAGGTATCGTTACCACTCCGTTCCGTTTTGAAGGGAAAAAGAGACGTGGACGTGCCGATGACGGTATCTTAAAAATGAAGGATGCTGTAGATAGTCTACTGGTAATCAACAATGAAAAACTCAGAGACATCTATGGAAATTTATCCATAGGTAAGGCCTTTGAACACGCCGATAACATTCTTACCACAGCTGCCAAGAGTATTGCTGAAATCATCACTTTTGAAGGTTATGTGAATGTTGACTTTCAGGATGTAAAAACGGTAATGGCCAATAGCGGAGTGGCTCTTATGGGTACCGCAAGTGCCGAAGGTGAAGACAGAGCCATTGAGGCCGCCAAACAAGCACTGGTATCTCCATTGCTAGCAGAAAATGATATTAAGGGAGCTAAAAACATTCTCCTTAACATCACCTCAGGCAAGAAAGAAATCCTTATGGATGAGATTGCCGAAATCACTGACTACGTAAGGGACGAAGCTGGTGAAGACGCTGACCTAATCTTCGGATGTGCCTATGACGAGGCCTTGGGAGATAAAATCTGTGTCACCATCATTGCCACTGCCTTTGAAACAAGAGAAGACAAAGCAGCAGAAGAAGAAGCTGCAGCAGAAGAGCCGGAGTTTGAAATCACTCCTACTCCATCCACTCCTGCGGATATAATAGATGAAATTACCTTACAACTTAATACAGAAACTGCACAACAAGTTGAAGACCTTCCTTTTGAAAGAGAGGTGGTAGAAGAGCCGGAACCTGTTCAAAAAGTTGTTGATCTCAACATTAGCCGCTTTGGAGAACCTGTAAAGAAGGAGCTCAACTTGGAAGAATTGGAGAAGGTACCAGCCTATGTAAGGCGTAAAATTCGTCTGGAAAAGGTAACTGCTTCTTCAGCCAGCAATATTTCTCGCTTCACTTTGAGTCCTGAAGATGGAAAAAAGCCCAAAATCAGACCTAACAATCGGTTTTTGAGCGACAACGTAGACTAAATTAATTAATCCTTGGCCTTCCTTTGGCCACAATTTTCCTGTGTTAAAACCGCATCCGCCTTGGATGCGGTTTTTTTCTGTTTGTAAAAAGGCAGCCTGTTCTCGTAAACCCAAAACAGAACTTGGCAAAACCATCAGTCTATGGTGTTTGTAGAGATCAAATATTTGGTCAATCCAAACAAATCATAGAATGAAAAACTTCCTGGCCTTATCTACTCTTATCCTGAGTAGTGTATTTGCCAAAGCGCAAACGTGTAATACCAATAATGTAACAAGTAATCCTGACCGTTATAAGCTTCAGGAAAACTTCATCCCCAACTCAACGGACGCAGTAAAAACATTCCGGCTCAATTTCCACTTTCTTGAAAATGGCGACGTTGATGACAACTTTGAGCAGGGCAATACCGCTCATGATGACTTTCTTGACTTGATCGTTGACAAGCTCAACTATATATATTCAGAGCTTGATTATCCGAGTGATCCCAAAACATGTGTATGTGGAAGCGGCTGTCATATAGAAGACTCTCGTATTCGCTTTGAGTTAGTTAATAAGTATTACCATTACGACCCATCCAACTATGGCACGGGAAGCATTACCTACCTTAGAAATAATTATGCCGCCGTAGACGAAGGAGTATTCGATTATTTCTTCGTTGGTGAGAATGGCGGAACCATTGGAGGCGCTACGGTACTTCCCAGTAATACAGATTTAGAAAGAGTACAACTTGCAAGAGGCAGTAACTACTTTGCTCAATACCTCGCTGGAGGCACGGCCTGGAATGCCAATGATGTTGCCAGAAACATTGCCCACGAACTTGGACATGGACTGGCACTTCTGCACCTTTATGATGCTACAGGCGCTATAGAAACGACTAATACATCGCATCACGACTACCTCGATGACTTCATGGGTGCAGGCACAGGTTCTTGCCCGCAAATTAGTTTACCAACCACTGAATGGTGTAATGACGCAGGGAGCCCTAGTGACCAATGCTCGAGAAACATGATGGGAGGAAGTAGCCATGTTGGAAAAAGAGAACTTACTCCCAAACAAATCGGAAGAATTCATAGATCGTCCATGCTTACTTCAGCCCGCCAGTATTTTAAGGTAACCAGTAACCTGGTGGCCGATCATGAAGTAACCAGCAATGAAACATGGGATTTTAATATCAGAATGTATGGCAACATTGTGGTGAAGGAAGGAGCCACTCTAACAATCAGGTGTAAGGTACTTATGCCACCTACCTCTAAAATCATGGTAGAGCAAGGGGCAGAACTCATTATTGACGGCGGAACTATCACCTCAGTGGATGACAATAACATGTGGCATGGCATAGAGGTATTTGGAACCTCAAACAAATCGCAATATCCATATAGCGGAGGAACCATGTACCAAGGCAAAATGATAGCTAAAAACAATGCGGTTATTGAAAATGCCCTGGACGCAGTTACCAATTGGGATCCTTCCAACTTTTCAAAATCAGGAGGCATCCTTCAAGCTACCAATACTACTTTCAGAAACAACAGAAGATCTGTGTCCTTCATAGCCTATCAGAATCATGTTCCCAACAGTACTTCTCAAACCCTAAATGATCTATCTTTTTTCAAGGGCTGCACGTTCGTTCACAACGCCGCACTAAACAACGCAGCTACACCCTGGCAAATGGTGACCTTATGGGGAATAAAAGGCGTCCAATTCCTTGGTTGCAACTTTAAATATGACAACTATAACCCAAGCTTCTTCCAGAAAACTGCTATCTACTCTATAGATGCGATGTACAATGTAAAGTCTTACTGTACATCACTCACCTATCCGTGCCCTGCTGTAGATCAGGTACATTCCACATTCAATAATTTAGACCGTGGTGTTATTGCCACCGGATCAGGTGTATATGCACCGGTAAAAGTTCTGGGCGCCGACTTCAGCGATGTTGATATTAGTATAGTAGTAGATGAAGTAAACAGTTGTGAGCTGGTGGACAATACCATTACCACTACCGGTGAAGACTGCTCCTATGGTATCTATGTTTACGGTTCCACGGGCTACATAATTGAAGGCAATGATATTTCTGCAGGTACGGGAAGTATTGACCAGGGCATCTATATAAAAAACTCTGGATCTGCTTACAACGAAGTGTATCGAAACGATATTTCTGATCTGCAATGGGCTATTGTTTCCAGTGGTACCAACTACTATGCGGCTCAAAACAATCCCAACTGGAATGGTCTAAAGTTCCTTTGCAACGACTTCAGCGGGAATACATCAAGGGACCTGTACGTCAACTCTTCTCCTGGAGCGGCAGAGTTCCAGGGCACCCTGGATGCATCTACGTTTATTCCAGTTGCAGCGGGTAATACCTTTACAGATGCCGGTACGGTGAACCTACACATACGAAATTGTTCAAGCTGTCCAACAACCAAATATTTTTACTATGCCAGTGGAATTGATGAACAACCTACCCTGCTATCAAATGCAGCAACCTACGAAGCTGGACAAAGAGGTTGTGGGGTCAAGAAATCCGAATTCACCATTGGTAAAATGACTTCTTCCACTCTTTCCATTCGAAAAAGTGACTTCATGACCGCCAACAATGATTACAACTCTGCAATTCAGGATTACACAAATGGCATAGACGGAGGCAACACAACTTCCCTGTTAAATACCATTGATGCCACCAAACCTGGAGACGACAGAACACTCACAACCAAACTTATTGGAGAATCACCTTTGTCCAATGAAGTGATACTTAAGGCCATAGAAGTTGAAATACTCAACAATAGCCAACTATTCAGCATTATCTCCAAAACTCCAAGTGCCATGACTTCTCCTGTTGTTATTTCAGCTCTTGAAAATCAGAGTAATCCTATGGATCCTATTGACATTGGAAAGCTTGTAGATATGACCGTCGATTTAGATGCCAGAGATGAGCTTATAGCAGCAGTATCTTATTATGGTGAGTTGAGAGCTGAGTACTTATCTGATGTTGTGAATCACTACGAAGACTTAACCGACACTATTGATAATGACAGCCTTCTTGTTTGGTTAAGTATTCTTAATGGCGAACACGAAGGGAAAATTTCTGAGGTATCATCTCTTATTTCCTTTGGTGACATCAGTACAGCACAAAGCGTTATGACTACCTGGAGTTCTAAACCCTCGGCCAACTCGGAAGAAAGCACACACAAAGACCTGTACATCGACTTTATGGATGACTATATGGACAATTTCTTCGATGCAGCCGGATCCTCTGTATGGCCCACTAGCAGCACCTATTTAAGTAGTTTATCAAGTCTTGTCTCGCAGGAAAACATTTATACCTCTTCCATGGCCAGAAACATTCTAAGGTTTGATGCACTGGAAGAATACCATGTACATGGCTCCGCTTCTTATAAAACAACAAGTCAAAGCCTTTACGATAAATACCGAGACATTGTCAACCCTTCTTCAATCACGGAGGCCCTTGCCTCACAACTTGACATCAGTGTATACCCCAACCCAAGTCTCTCAACATTTACCGTAGCCATTCCATCTGAAGAAGATCAGAATTTCACCGTTAGCATTTATGACTTGAAAGGGAACCTGGTTCATGAAATTTTCACATCACAAAAGGAAGTTACCATTTCCCATCCTATGGAAACAGGCACTTATATCGTCCAGGTAAGCGCTCAGTCTCGCATACTTGGCGAGTCTATACTGGAAGTCTTGTAGATTCAATTTAACATCAACAGAAGGTCGCCGTTCTCTTATAACGAAGACTTTTCAATTAGTAAGCCGTATCTGAAAGGATACGGCTTTTTCTTGCTTTACACTGGACATACTCTTATTTCACATCTCTGGGCCCATATGCTTAGATGCTCAATTTCCCTCACACTCCGTTTTTCACCCCAATACTGCCCATTTCATCGTCTATATTAGCTGTTATTGTGTGGGTGCCGACTATTATGGTTGTGCTTCTCTTGTATTTCCTGCATGAACAGCTGGCCCCTAAAGCCAAAGTCCAGGCATAAAAAAACCCTTTTAGGAAAAACCTAAAAGGGTTTAAAAAAAATTGGCAATGACTTACTCTCCCACCTTTCGGCAGTACCATCAGCGCTGTCGGGCTTAACTTCTCTGTTCGG
>ENA-OWNT01000284-OWNT01000284.1-seawater-metagenome-genome-assembly--contig:-NODE-284-length-136118-cov-7.081005_pt1 | contig 136118 bp, 118 predicted proteins | sample MGYA00238136_ERZ651165 | MGnify/ENA primary metagenome ERZ651165 (study PRJEB26861, sample SAMN08777766) | seawater metagenome | isolation source: coastal seawater | place: USA: Florida | collected...
GTTCGCATGATTGGTCCAAACTGCCCAGGTGTTATCACTCCTGGAGAGTGTAAAATTGGTATCATGCCTGGTCACATCCACAAGCCTGGTAAAGTAGGTATTGTTTCTCGCTCTGGTACACTTACGTACGAAGCGGTTAAGCAAACCACTGACGAAGGTTTTGGCCAGTCTACTTGTGTTGGTATCGGTGGCGACCCAATTCCTGGTTCAAACTTCATCGACATCCTTCAGATGTTCCAAGACGATCCACAAACTGAAGCTATCGTAATGATCGGTGAGATCGGTGGTACAGCTGAAGAAGAAGCAGCAGCGTTCATTAAAGCTAATGTAACCAAGCCTGTTGTTTCTTACATTGCTGGTGTTACTGCTCCTCCAGGTAAGCGTATGGGTCACGCTGGTGCAATCATCGCAGGCGGTAAAGGTACTGCTGATGAGAAATTCAAAGCACTAGAAGACGCTGGCGTTAAAACTGTACGTTCACTTGCTGAAATCGGCAAGGCGCTTCGCGAGACTACAGGTTGGTAAGCTAACGCTTAACAATTTTGTGATAAAAGCCCGCTTTAAGCGGGCTTTTTTGTGCGCGCTTATTAACAACTCTGCAGAAATGCATGTAACAAAATTACAACTATCTGCCGTAAAAGCCCCGTATAATCCATATTGTGTTGTTAAATTACATAAAGGCCTGCATATCCTTTGTTAACGGCGTGTTGCACAAATTTTATTGAATACGTATGCAGGCAATTGTGCAAACCCTAGGTCCTCTATAGCATTATGCCGACGAGATGTATTGTCATTTAATTGTCATAAGAACAACAAAAAGACAACAACTATAACCGTATGGGACACCCGTTTTATGAAACAATTTAAACCCAACCTAATTAAAGCTGCGCTTATTTCAGGCGGTATGGCGTTTGGTAGTGCACCAGCATTTGCACAAGATGCAAACACTGATGCTGTTGATGAAGCAAATCTTGAAGTAATTCAAGTTAGCGGTATTCGCGGCAGCTTACAGCGTGCTCAAGCAATCAAAATGGATAACACTTCAATTGTTGAAGCGTTATCAGCAGAAGATATTGGTAAGTTACCAGATACCAGTATTGCAGAATCAATCGCACGTCTTCCTGGTGTAACTGGTGAACGTCGTAACGGTCGTACAAGTGGTATCTCTGTTCGTGGTTTTAACGAGAACTACGTTGGTACGTCACTGAACGGTCGTGAGCTTCTAGGTATGGGTGATAACCGTGGGGTTGAGTTTGACCTTTATCCAACGGAAATCATTTCAAACATTCTGGTATACAAAACACCAGAAGCGGGCATGACTACCCAAAATATCGGTGGTTCAATTGACCTTCAAACGGTTAAGCCTTTAACGGCAGAAAGCACGTTTACCGTAAACGGCACGTTCGAGAAAAATGCTGAAGACTCTCCAAACCCAGATTTTGACAACGACGGTCACCGCATTTCTGTAAACTTTGTCGATCAATTTGCCGACGATACGATTGGTTTAGCGCTAACTGTTGCGAGCATGGAGTCTCCACGTCAGGAGCAACACTTCCGCGGTTGGGGTTACGCCACAGTAAACACTACACCAGAAAACACGTTTGACGATAACGGAAATCCGCTTTGGAACCCTCGTCGTTATGATGGTCAAGACACTGTAGACGTTCCTGATGGTACTGTTGTATTGGGCGGTCACGATTCATTCCAGCGTTCAGCAATGCTAGAACGTGACTCAATTGCCGCTGTAGTCCAGTGGGCACCTACCGATAAGCTCAATATTCAACTTGATGCGCTTTATATCGATTTTGTTGAAGACGATGTACGCCGTGGTCTTGAAGAAGGCGGTGCAGAGTGGGGTACAAGCGCTTACACAATCACTGGTGTTGAAAACGGTCTGGTAACTAGTGGTTACTCTGATGGTTTCTATAGCGTTGTTCGTAACGATGCGCGTCGTCAAGAAGCAGACCTAACCACAGTAGGCATTAATGCTGAATACCAAATCAACGACTCTTGGACACTAGAACTAGATTACTCTACCGGTAAAGTTGAAAAAGAAATTATCGATGTAGAAAGCTACTCAGGTGTAGGTCGTGCTGGTACTGAAGGCCGTCCAATTACTGCACGTAGCTGGGAAATGACATCTTCTGGTGTAATGTTCTCTGACCACCCAACTATTGCACCAGTTGACCTTACCGACCCAACACTTATTAGCCTTGCTGGTCCGCAAGCATGGGGCGCACGTCCGTTACTTGAGTCTGATGCACAGGATGGTTTCGTAAACCAGCCGCTTTTCGAAGAAGAGCTTGATACCCTTCGTTTCGACGTTAAAGGCTATGTAGATTGGGGTGTGGTAACTGGCCTATCTGCTGGTGTTGTATATTCTGACCGCTCTAAATCTAAAGACAATAACGGTGCTTACCTAACAGCGCCTTCATATCCTGGAAATGCTGCTATTCCTGAAGTGCTAGGCGTAACGAACCTTAACTTTATTGGAATTGACGGTGTTTTAGCGTACGACTCGCTAGGTCTTTTCGAAAGTGGTTATTACATTGAAAGCGATGCAAGCCGCGTTCAAAACGATCGCTTAGGTGATACTTACACCGTTGATGAAGAGCTACTTACCCTTTACACCAAACTAGATTTGGAAATGGAAGTTGGCGATATTTGGGTGCGCGGTAACGTAGGCCTTCAAGTAGTAAGTGCAGATCAAGAATCAACAGGTTTCTCTGCAACGTCTGACCGCGAAGGTTACACCATTGCTAGCCCTGTAACAGGTGGCGCAGACTACACAGATGTTCTTCCAACACTTAACCTTTCAGCAGAAGTGGCTGAGGGCCAGTTTGTGCGCTTGGGCTTGAGCAAAGTTATTTCTCGTCCGCGTATGGATGACATGCGTCCAAATACTCAGGTTACGTTCTCGTTCAACGATAACCAAATTACTAGCACTGAAATTGAAAATGGTCCATGGGGTGGTAGTGCTGGTAACCCTGAATTGCGTCCGCTTGAAGCTAACCAGTTTGACTTAGCTTATGAGAACTACTTTGCAGATACAGGTTATGTAGCTGTGTCGTTCTTCTATAAAGACATTAAAAATTGGCACCGCAGCACGTCAATTGTGGCTGATTTCACAGAGTTTTATATTCCTGAGCTACATCAGGGCTCTGAAGGTCAAACTCCTGTATTGTTCACAGGTCAAGTAAGCAGTGTTCTTGATGGTTTCGAAGGCTTTGTTCGCGGTTACGAATTACAAGGTTCACTTCCATTTGACATGATCCATGATTCACTTGAAGGCTTCGGTTTGTTCGCAAGTGCCACCTTTATGGATGGTGAAGTTGACGCGGCTCCGGGGCAAACTGAAACACGTATTCCTGGACTATCAGAAGAGTCTTACAGTATGACTTTCTTCTATGAGAATGCTGGTTTCGAATTCCGTCTTGCGGCAACAAAACGTGATCAGTACCTAACTGAAGAACGTGGTGTTAGTTTGGCGTTAGTTGATGCAACGAAGCAAGGCGGTACGCTTGTTGATGCGCAAATTGGCTATGACTTTAGCGAGTCTGGTATCGAATATCTAGAAGGCCTACGTGTTACTTTACAAGCACAGAACCTGACCGATGAAGATGATATTCAAGCGTCAGCGGCTGACGGCCGTCAAATCACGCAGTTCCAAACTTATGGAACGAACTACTTGCTAGGATTTAACTACAAGTTCTAATTTCTTCGTGTGTGTAAAGCCACCTGCTGCTTTTTGTTTTAGCTTGTGCTAAAAGAGAGAGCAAATGGTGGCTTTTCTTTTTGTATGAAAGGAACCCTTCAAAATTTTTGGTACGAATTGCGAGAAGTTTATGCAAGATCCTCATAATAAACCGATAAAGCGTGTAGTGATTGCCGGCGGTGGAACGGCTGGTTGGTTAGCTGCATCACTAATGAAAAAGGTGTTGGGTAAAGCAGTTGATATTACTCTGGTTGAATCTGAAGCGATTGGTACGGTCGGTGTTGGCGAAGCTACCATCCCCCCAATACGCCTAGTAAACCAAGTGTTAGGTATCGACGAAGCACAGTTTCTTCATGATACTAAAGCAACGATAAAACTTGCTATACGGTTCGAAAATTGGAAAACGAAGGGTGAAAGCTACTATCACACCTTTGGTGCGCCGGGCAAAAGCATGGCGTTTTGTCATTTTCATCACTATTGGGTAAAGGCGCGCCAGCAAGGCCTAAAAGACGACCTGTGGGATTTTGACCTAAATTACCATGCCGCTGAAGCGGGACGATTTGCGCAGATAAATGCCAAAGACCCAGTCGTTGAGCTACCTTTCGCCTATCATTTTGACGCCAGTTTATACGCTCAGTATTTACGAAAGCTGAGTGAAAATATGGGGGTTGTACGCAAAGAAGGTAAAATTTCACGTGTTCAACGTTTTACCGACAGCGGTTTTATTCAAGCACTTCACTTAGAAAGTGGGGACGTGGTTGAAGGGGACTTATTTGTTGATTGCACGGGCTTTAAGGGGCTATTGATAGAGGAAGCGCTGGGCGCTGGTTACGACGATTGGTCTCACTTACTTCCTTGTGATAGTGCCATTGCTGTACCGTCTGAGCGACATGAAAAAACCGCGCCTTACACGCGCTCTATTGCCCACGATGCGGGTTGGCAATGGAGGATCCCACTGCAACACAGAAATGGTAATGGCCACGTATATAGTTCACGCTATATCAGTGATGATCAGGCCTGTGACACCTTGTTGTCAAACTTAGATACCAAACCATTGGGTGACCCTAAACTGATAAAGTTTACGACGGGCAGACGACGTAAGCAGTGGTACAAAAACGTAGTAGCAGTAGGTCTATCAAGTGGATTCTTAGAGCCACTTGAATCTACTAGTATTCACCTCATTCAATCTGCAATTGTTCGCTTAATTCAGCTGTTTCCCCACAACGGCTTTGCACCGAGCTTGGAAACGGAATATAACAAGCAGTCTGAATTAGAGTTCGAACAAATCAGAGATTTTCTTGTTTTGCATTACACCGTAAATGAGCGAACCGATAGTGCCTTTTTCAATGACATGCGAAATATTACTTTGCCCGATTCCCTAGCACATAAAATTGCGTTGTTTAAAGAAAGCGGAAATCTGCTACGAGAACAAAATGATCTATTCCTTGAAAGCTCATGGCTACAGGTATTGTACGGTCAGGGGATCACTCCTAAGGATTATCACGGTTTGGTAGACAGTGTGCCTGAAGTTCAGTTAAATCAAATGTTAAAAAGGTTATTGGAAATCAAAAAAGAGCCCATTGCTAAGCTGCCGACACATGACGAGTATATAAATGGGATGGTTGCAAAGTATAAACGCGCAATGAGTTGAATAATTTCATATGGTTAGAAGTGCTGCGAACGAACGCATCAGCTAACTAAACAGGTAAAGGATAAAGCAGCCAAAAGGCTGCTTTATTCGTTTTTAAGGATGAATTGTTACAATTATGCTGGTTTTTTACTGGCAAATTAAAAATATGTTGCGCCGATGTAAATGAATACGTATGCATAGCATTGCTCCCTTTTTATACAAAACAGTAGTATTTGGTGTTGAACCATAAGAGGCATTTTTGGGGGTGGTAGTCCTAAAAGTGTCGATAATAAACAAGGAATGGGACACCAATGAAAACATTCAAACCCAGCACTATCATGGCGGCCTTGATAAGTAGTGGGGTCGCGTTTAGCGCAGCTCCTCTTTATGCCCAAGAGTCACCAGACACCTCAATAGACGAAGTTGAACGACCACAAGAAGATACCCTAGAGCGTATTGAAGTACGTGGTTTTAGTACCAGCTTGATCCAATCACTAAACCAGAAACGCTTCTCCGATACGGTTTCTGAACAAATATCTGCAGACGATTTGGGCGGACTTCCCGATGTGTCGATGGCGGATGCACTGACCCGCTTGCCGGGTATCTCTGCGGTAAGAACCGGGGGGCAAGCCGCGCAGATAAACATTCGTGGTCTATCCGGTGACTTTGTGTTTTCTACATTAAACGGTAGAGAGCAGGTATCGACCAGCGGAAGCCGGGCAATTGAGTTTGATCAGTATCCTTCAGAGCTTATTAGTGAGGCGGCGGTTTATAAATCTCCCAAGGCATCGCTTATTGAGGGGGGTATAGCGGGTACGGTAGAACTTAAAACTGCATCACCACTTGCCATTGAAGAGCAGCATAAATTCAGCGCCAACATGCGTGGCATGTACAACGATAGAGCGTCAGAGGTGAGTGATGCTACAGAGTATGGACATAGACTGAGTTTTTCATATCAAGGTAAATTCCTTGATGATACGCTAGGTGTATCACTAGGTTATGCTCGTTTATTCCAACCGAGTGTTTCGACTCAATTCATTGGTCTTGCCTACAATGGTGTAACGGACGTAGACGGGATTTACACAAATTCTGAGTGTACCGAAGAGGAAATAGCGCCTAACTGTGAACTCATTTCAGAGGGTTTTGAAATGCAGCACAAGGGCGGGGAAGAGACTCGTGATGGTTACGTTGCGGCGTTTGAATGGGCACCTATCGATACCTTTACACTTAAAGCTGATGCTTTTATCTCGAAATTTGACTCCGAAGCCTTTGCACGTGGGTTTCGCGTTAAGCTAGGTGGAATAAACGCTGGTATAACTAATCCTGTAGTAGCAAATAATAGCGTAATTGGCGGCACATTTTCTCGTACAGACAATAGCTTTACCCGTGTTGAGTTGGTAAACGACGACAATCAAGATTTCGACAGTGTTACCAACTTAGGCGTGAATGCTAATTGGGAGATATCGCCAGATTTAGCGGTTCAGTTTGACGTCTCCCGTTCAAGTGCTGAAAGCGACTTCAGAAACGGTTTACTGTGGTCGCTTGTTGGCGAAGACGCGACAGTGGCAAACCCCGTGTTCGACGAAAACGTTCAAATTTCTTATTTGCTCAACGGACTAAACTTACCTGATATCGGTTTTAATCAAAGTGATGCTTTTACAGACTTAGACCGTGTAATGGTAAGTAAATACGGCATTTATCCGTATGAAAACAAAGATGAGTTAGACGCCTATCGCGTAGACTTCCAATATTATGTCGATGTGCCAATCATTTCTGGCTTTGAATTTGGTTATCGTTACTCAGACCGGGAATATAACAATGACCGCTCTGTGTTTGAATACGGAAACGATAGTGCATTCTCAGTAAGCGAACCGCCACTTCAGTTAACTTCTGATATGGTCGAAGAGGTAAATTGGAGCGGTGATTTTGGTTATTTTCCAAGTTATCTTTCCGTTGATCTAGACAGTGCACTCAATGCTTGGTTTCCAAGCGGTAGGCCACAGCCTGTTCAAACGTGGGGACCAGGCGCTGCCGGCGTTATTAATGGTCCAGGTACCGGGCCTGCTACTGCGTGGACGCTGCAAGAAAGTGGCGATGTATTTGAAACTGTGAATTCTGCTTACTTGATGGCAAACATTAATACAGAAATTGGCAGTATTCCTGTTACAGGTAATGTTGGTGTTCGTTACGTTAAAAGTAAACAAAGTTCAACGACGCTACAGCGTGCTACTCAGTTAATTGAAGACCTTGAGACCGGAACAACGGTTGAAGTTAGTGACCCTACGGCTGGTGCACAAAACATTACCGACGACGTAGGGTTAATTAATAACTTTTATCGCCCAGCGTTGATAAGTCACGAATATTCTGACGTTTTGCCTTCAATTAACCTGAACTTTAAACTTACAGATGACACGCAACTTCGTGTAGCTGCTGCAAAGGTGATGGGCAGAGCGCCAATAAACCGTTTTGCCGCAAATGCGTCAACCACTATTGAAACGGTTACCGCTTTCCAAGACAGAGACTCGGGTGAAATTACGCTTTCCAACCCTACGGCAAGGGTTAGTGGTAGCGCCCGTAACAGCCCTTATTTAGAACCATTCTATGCAACTCAATACGACGTTTCGTGGGAGTATTATTTCTCAGATACGGAAGGTGCATTAGTTGTTGCTGGCTTTTATAAAGACATTGAATCGTTCGTAGAAGACATCGAAATAGAGCCTTATGATTTTGAAGCAAACGGCATTGTAATTCCTGATAACGTAAGTGTGCCGGTTTACTTGACGCCAGAGTTTGCAGGACAGGAAGCCGAACTAGCGCTTGATGAAAATGGCGACCCCATCTTTATTACCGTCCCTACTGAAAATGGTAGCTACAGCACAGCCGTAAACAATGCCGAAGGTGGCTATATTCGCGGTTTAGAAATCGCCTATACGCAAATTTATAGCATGCTGCCTGGCATGTGGTCAGGCTTAGGCGTTAGCGCAAGTTACTCTTACACCGAAAGTGAAATTCAACGCACGCTAGGTGATGACGTGTATGCCGCTAACTTACCAGGTCTTTCTGAAAACGTTGCTACGCTAACCGTGTTTTGGGAATACGAAGGTTTTGAAACTCGCTTGTCTAGCCGATATCGCGATGCATTTGTTTCGCAGCAAGTAGCGGTAAACGACCAGGTGGTTAACTTTGACGAAGAATTGGTTATTGATTACCAAGCGTCGTACGAGATTAACGACAATTGGAGCGTACTATTTCAAGTTAACAACCTAACAGACGAGCCAACGAAGAGCTATTTCTCATCAGAAGAGCAAACCGGCACTATCCAATACTTTGGTACGCAATATTACCTAGGGATGACATATCAACTATGAAAAACAGCATCTTAGGTAATTTATTTAGCAACACGACGGAATATTCGGTTGCCAAAAGTAGCGAAAATATTCAGGAGAATTCTATGTTTACTAAAAAAAGAGTAGTGCGCGCTGCGTTACTCGTAGTAGGCGCATATACACTTGCAGGTTGCGGTGGCTCGGGCGTAGAGTCGGGCACCAACGATCTGCTTACCTGTGAGGTTCCAAATGTACCTAATTCATCAGGTACGGCTTGTGAACCGCCACCACCTATTCAATGCGATGCGCCACTCGTACCTAATGAAGCGAACGATGCATGTGAAGCCGGTGCTGATCCAAGTTTACCTGCACCTGTATTTACCCCTTCATCTAATCAAGCTGTACTTTATTATAATCGGGCTGCTGTTGACGCTGATAACTCAAGTAACGATGCAGCTTATGAAGGCTGGAGACTACATACTTGGAACAATGACGAGTGTGATGCTTATGCTGACGCAGACACGGATTGGGCCAACGGTCGCATTCATAGCGGTATCGATCCAAACTATGGTGCGTATTGGATTCTAGACCTTAAAGACGGGTATGGAAGCTGCCACAATTTCATCATCCACAAAGGCACTGACGATGCCGGAAAAGAAATGGGGGGCGGAGACTTCCAGGGTTCTTTAGTACAAGATGATGAAACATTTGTACGCATGAATTTTACCCTCTCTGGCGAGGCAACCATATTCGAGTTTCCTATCATGTCTCTTGGTCCTCAGCCTGTTGATATCGAGGGTTTTGGCGCGCATTGGTTAGATGCCAACACTATTTTATGGGACGTACCTGAAACCGTTTCAGAGGTGAAACTTCACTATTCAGCACAGGCTGACTTAGAGAGCACGCTGGAAGAGGGTATTAACGGTACTCAAGTAACGTTAATGAGTACAACACTTACCGAAGAGCAATCTGCCCGTGCGCCGCACTTATCTGCTATGCAGGCTTGGGAAGGCGACTGGTCGGTTGAAGATGCTAAAACCGTGTTGACGACACAAGCCGTAGTAGGGGGTTACGATGCTGACGGTGCGCTTGTTGTTGCGACCGGGATCCAACTGGCTAACGGAATAGACGCACTATATACGCTCGGTGAAGACGATGCCGACGAAGCTCAACTTGGTGGTATCTACTCTGATACAGGTATTACTGCCGCATTGTGGGCGCCTACTGCTTCAAATGTTGATCTTCTGATTTATAACGACAACAAGACATTAAGCCAACGTATTGATATGGTTCGCGATGATACGTCTGGTGTCTGGCGTCATGAAGGCGATATGTCCCTTGACCGTCAGCTTTACCGTTATGAAGTTACCGTCTATCACCCTATTACGGGGAATGTAGAAACGCTGCTTGTTACAGACCCATATTCTGTGTCACTAAGCACAAACGGCCGTTTCTCTCGCTTCGTAAATCTAGCTGATGATGATTTAAAACCACAAGGCTGGGATACTCATACTATTCCGACGGTTGAAAATTATGAAGATGCAGTCATTTACGAAGGACACGTTCGTGACTTTAGCGTACGTGATATGTCTACGTCTGAGGAAAATAGAGGTAAATACCTTGCCTTTACTGAAGAGGGCACAGCACCGGTTGAGCACCTTAAAAAGCTTGTTGATGCAGGGCTTACTTACTTCCATATACTTCCAGCAAATGACATTGCAACCATCGATGAGGATCCAACAAAAACGGTAGATTTATACGATACGGTAGGCAAACTGTGTCGCTTAAATAGCAGTGCTGCGGTATGTGAAGAAGAAAGCGCTGATGCATTGCTAATTGACGTTTACAACGGTTACGATCCTTTATCTCAAGCGGGTAAAGCTCAGCAGCTTACTAATGATTTACGCAATCTAGATACATTCAACTGGGGTTATGATCCTCATCACTTTAACGCACCGGAAGGCAGCTATGCGTCGAGTGCAGAGGGAGTAGAACGCATTGTAGAAATGCGCGCCATGATCCAAGCACTTCACGAGATGGGGCTACGTGTTGCACTTGATGTAGTCTATAACCATACCAATGCGTCGGGTGTTTTCAGTAAGTCAGTATTAGACAAAGCGGTACCGGGCTACTATCACCGTTATGAAGTGGATACTGGTGCGATTGTTCGTGAAACGTGCTGTGATGACACAGAGCCTCGCAATGTCATGATGGAAAAGTTCATGGAAGATTCGCTGCTCATGTGGACTGAGCATTATAAGTATGACTCATTCCGTTTCGACATCATGAGCCAAGCTACAAAAGACACTATGGTACGCTTGCGTGATGCAGTCCAAGCTATCGATGCTGACAATTATTTCTACGGTGAAGGCTGGACTAAAATAGACCGCGGTTACGAGCAAGCGAGCCAGCTCAATATGGCTGGTACCGAGATTGGTACCTATAACGACCGTATTCGCGAAGCTATTCGCCAGGGCGCTATCTTTAGGCCGGAAGATGAAGGGCTATTAAGCGCGCAAGACCGTGTAAAAATGGGCATGATCGGAACGTTAAAAGACTATGTTTTGGAGACGTCTTCAGGAAGTGCAGGCGCTACCAGTAACTTAGGCGGCTATGCAGAAGATCCTGCGGATATCATTAACTACGTGTCGAAGCACGATAATGAAACACTGTGGGATCAGTTAAACTACACGCTTCCACAAGATATTACTCTAGAACAGCGGGTTCGTGCCCAAAATGTAGCAATGGGTATTAATCTTGTGTCTCAAGGTATTCCATTTTTACAAATGGGCGGCGACATGCTTCGCTCAAAATCAATGGATAGAAATACCTATGATGCGGGCGACTGGTTTAACTACGTCGATTTCACCTACGAAACGAACAACTGGAACGTAGGTTTACCATTAGCACAAGACAATGAAGCCCGTTGGGAAGAAATGGGTGAATTCATTTACAATCCAAATCGCGCGGCCTCAATGGCAGATATAATGTTTGCCTCTGATGTGTTTGCAGAATTGCTTAATATTCGAATGACAAGTCCGCTGTTTAGATTAACCACCGCTGAAGACATCATCGACCGTATAGGATTCCACAATATTGGCGCACGCCAGCAGCGTGGTCTTATAGCGATGAGCATTGATGACGGCATATCTGAAAACAGCGAAGTACCTCGCCTAGATTTAGACATGATGAATGATGCGGTTATGGTGCTAGTGAATACAGGGTATGAAGAGAAGTCTATCACGGTAAACACAGCAACAGGCTTTTCGCTTCACGCCACACAAATGAATTCTGTCGATGCAGCGGTACGCGGCGCCACATTTGTAGAAGGTGAAGATGGTAATGGAACCTTTACCGTTCCTGCACTAACTATTGCTGTTTTCGTAAAACCACAGTCTGGAGCTCAAGGTTATGGTCTATCAGCGTATGCCACGTCTGGTGCGCCTGATGTTGTTCCTTACGGCGACACCATCGCTTACCTGCGTGGAGATATGAATGGTTGGTCAACGGATGATGCATTTACCTATCAGGGTGACGGTAAGTACACCGTAACAGCTACACTTGAAGGTGGCGTTACATATGGATTCAAATTCGCATCTGAAGATTGGAGTACAGTGAACTTTGGCGCAGCGGATGGTGAAGAAGGTACAGTAATAGCGGGCGAAGAAAAGGTTCTTGCACGTACTAATACCAACCTTTCATTTACACCAGCGACGAGCGCGACCTATCTGTTTACTATTGATGCGACTGATAGCGAAGCACCAATCCTTAAGGTTGAGAACGAAGAGCCCTATGTTGGCACACCAGTGTATCTTCGTGGTGCAATGAACGACTGGGGTACGGCTGAGGAGTTTGCGTACCAAGGCGGACGTATTTACACTTTCTCTCGTGATGTTGAACCAGGAACTTACGAGTTTAAGGTTGCTTCAGAAGATTGGAGTACCGTGAACTTCGGTGCGATATCAGCAGATGATTCAGATCGCAACCTTGCGCCTGGTCAGACTTTGGGGCTCGCCGCTACTAACGACAATCTTATTTTGAACATTGAAACCGCCGACCGCTATGTGTTCGTATTCAACGTCACTGATTTAAATGCGCCAACCATTGGTGTATTTAAAGAAGCGTTTTGGGGCGACACTCAAGTTTATATCCGTGGTGGTATGAATGGCTGGGGAGCTGTCGATATGTTTGAATATCAAGGAGAAGGTGTTTATACCGCAGACATTGAATTGAGCGCAGGTAGTATTGAATTCAAAGTCGCTTCTGAAGACTGGTCGACAGTAAACCTTGGCAACCCGAACGATGCAGCAATCAACGTAGTAACGCCTAGCGAGCCGAAAACACTTGGCGCAAGTAACAACAATCTAATGATTGAAGTTGCAGAGTCTGGTCTATACGAGTTTAAGGTATCTGGCCCTGATGGAAATGCACCTACGTTAACGGTTACGAAAAAGTAAGACCGAATAAACGCTAATTTGGTAAATTTCTAATAAACCAAGATTTAAAAACCGCGACGTAGTTCGCGGTTTTTTGTTTTTGGCATATCTCTTGATTCTCTAGTAGTATCACCAAGAAAATAGTGGTCGTACCAGAGTGGTTGAATTTATTCAAAAGGAGATGAAAATGAAACGTGCACTTGTTGTTGAAGGTGGCGCTATGCGCGGAGTTTTTGCAGCAGGCGTGTTAGACAAATTCATGGAGCATGACTACCATTCGTTCGACTTCGCGATTGGTGTTTCAGCTGGCGCAACTAATCTTTCAACCTACGTGTCGAAAATGCATGGGCTTAGTAAAACCATCATCACGCAATACGCCACAAAGAGGGAGTTTTTTAGCCCGCTTCGTTTCATAAAAGGTGGGCACATGACAGATGTTCATTGGCTATGGCATCACTCTAAACAGTCCATGAATATTCCTGCACCAGGTGAAAAAAGCAGCATGCCACTGTATGTTGGGATTACTAATGCAGAGTCAGGTGAATGTGAATATATACAAGCCACCAAAGATAATGTTGATGATTTAATGGTAGCTTCCTGTGCGTTGCCAACTGCATACCGAGACGAAATTTCAATAAATGGTACGCGATACTTGGACGGGGGAGTGGCAGATGCAATACCTGCTATCCAAGCATACAAAATGGGTGCGAAGGATATCACGGTTATTCTTTCTCAACCGTTAGGTTTTACAAAACCAGAAGTAAAGTCTGTTTGGCTAATGCAAAAGATGTATGGCAACCAGCCTGCGCTACTCGATAAGATGTTGCAGCGTGCAGCCATTTATAACGAAACGTTAGCTTTTCTCAATAATCCACCCGACGACTGCACAATCCGTGTGATAGCGCCTGATGAAGCTTTTTGCGTTAAGCGTTTAACTATGGATAAGAAGAAGTTATTGCGAGGCTACGGTCAAGGGCGGCGCATGGCAAGACGCTATCTTAAACATTGCTATGAGAATTCAGTGGAAAGACAGCGCAAAAGCGCATAGCTACCAGACTGATTTCTTCTTTCTGTACAAAGCCTGTATGCAAATCGCAACAAAAGGCTTATAGAGCTTGGTTTTTTTTCCAAGCTTTTTTTTATCTCCAATAAAACTCTAATTTTCAGTATTTTAGCCTGTTTCAATTTGGCAACAGTTTAAACTTAAGTTACTAATTCTTACTTCTAGTACCAGTCTTACACAGCGTGAATTGTTGAATTTAGCAACGCTATTTCCCTTACACCGCTTATAACTAGCGCTGTTGACTTCCCGTTTGAACATAAGTTGCCATATTTCCTATTTTAGTAACATTTTGAAAAAAATGAATTTTATCGAGTTTATGAAGCATTCTTATGTAAACTTTGCAGGCAATGTGCAATATTTTCATTAAACTGGTCTGCATCTTGCTGAACAGGTGGCAATAAACGCTGTTTTTTTAACGATGCGAAGATGTCAGATGGTTCATTTATCTCAACATTAAATCCTTCTTAAAAAAGGGATTGAGTAAATAGACCAAACTGTCACACGTTATTAAAATATAGAAATTATAATCGACCACGCTTTGCAATATCACGTGCTTCTCGATAGCAAGAGGAGACCAATGCTCATTGGCAGAAATGCTTATTGGCATAGTTGAATCGCGAGTTTTGTGTCTACCGCTTTTTAGATAAATTTAATCATACTTAAGGTTAGTTTACGCTAACCTGTCTAGAAGCGTGATAAAGAACGTGGCAATATCAAATGCTGAATAAAAAATAAAATAAATACAAACGTGCAAATTGCGAATCAGAAAATGTCAATTGGGTTAATAAACCCGAAAAATCCCGTAAATGTTGCTTCTATACTGCGAGCTGCAGGTTGTTATGGTGTGGCCAGCGTTTTTTATACTGGTCAGCGCTATCGATTTGCTAAAGATTTTAATGCGGATACGAAAGCGTTTCATAAAGTCATTCCGACCATTGGGGTCGACGACTTAAAAGAAGTAGTGCCTGAAGGTGCGTCAGTCGTAGCGGTTGAACTGGTAGAGGGTGCTACACCACTACCTTTGTTTGAGCACCCGAGCAATGCGTTTTACTTGCTAGGTCCTGAAGATGGCAGTATTGGCGAAGACGTTTTGTCTTGGTGCGATCATGTTGTCTACGTTCCTACTTTTTCATGCATGAATTTAGCGGCCACAGCAAATGTGTTGCTGTATGACCGTCTGTCAAAGTCTGATTACGTAAGTGGGGATGCACTTATCAGACAAAGTAGAGATACGAATAACAAATCTAAGATTAAATAGTAATTAAATAACTAAGGCTGTCGTTGCGAACAGGAAGTTACCCACAAGCCTAATAATAAATTAAATCAGGGGAGCTTTGCGTTGAAGATGAGAACAATGAGCGCAGTTCGAGCGTTTAATGGCGCCGTGTCTAACAAACTGAGTCGACTACCACAAACATTTTCTAGGGTACTCCCTAGTCGTTTCTCACTCGAAGAGAGTATTTCTAATTTCTTCTTTAGCCGTTACGAACTTGTGATTGCTAACGAAGAAAGTGAAAAGCAGGTGAGTTATAAAACGCGACACAAAGTGTATTGTGAAGAAATGAACTTCGAGCAGAAAAATGCCACTGCATTAGAAAAAGACAAGTTTGATGATCGCGCGATCAATTGCTACATCAAGCATTTGCCAACAGGAGAGTGTGCAGGCACGATAAGGTTGGTCTTGCCAACTGAAGCTGGCTTGGCACTTCCATTAGAAGAAAAGTGTGCGGAAGTAATCGGCGATGGTGCATTGCTACCTTCAAACTTGTCTCCACAAAGCGTCTGTGAAATCTCTCGCCTTGCAATACCGAGAGAATTTAGAGTGCGACAGTTACGCTCTAAAATCCTACCCTCTGAAAAAATTGAAAAAGTTAAACAAAAGAAAAATGTTCCATTTAACGTTGAGCATTTTCCTTATCTTTCAATTGCGCTGTACTTAATGGCAACGAGTGTGTGCCTTCATTTAAACGTTAAGCATGCCTATGTGCTAATGGAGCCTAAGTTAGCAAGAAGAATGAAGGCATTCGGTATTCATTTTAATCCAGTAGGTGAAGCTATTGAATTCAATGGCAAACGTATGCCATATAGATTGTCACCGCATGTACTGCTTGATGATTTAGCAAAACCACTAAAAGGTTTTCACAGAAAGATTCATTCAGAACTAAATAGTGCGTTACAAGCTATTGGCGATGTGGCCGTTCCCACCATTGAGCACACTCGAAAGCCGCTTCGCATAGCCCATGCAGCATGACACCATGCTATCTGGAATACTAAGCCGCCTCGTCAGGCGGTTTTTTTATGTTTGAATACGTATGCATGTTTTTTAACATCCAGTTAACGCGTATCCTGTTGGCATAATTTACGTTTATCACAATGATTACCATGCCAAATTTCCAATTTCGTTTTTGTCTTAAACCCTTGTCAATTGCTATGCTGTCAATTGGATTAACAGCGTGTACAGGGCCGACCTCTCCAGTGAATAATCAAAAACCGGTGATCAAAGACGCTAGTCTGAAACCATTTGGTCAAAGCGGCGAAAGTTCGACGCTAAACGATTCGGCTGAAAGGCAAGGTAAACCTGTTGTTTATCAAGTTTTTACTCGCTTGTTTGGAAACACGAATACAAATAACCAGCCTTGGGGCACAATTGAGCACAATGGGGTAGGTAAGTTTAGTGATTTTACTCCCGAAGCGCTTAAGGCCATAAAATCTTTGGGAACCAGTCACATCTGGTATACCGGTGTGCCGCACCATGCGGTGATTAATGACTACACTGATTTTGGTATTTCAAACGACGACCCAGATGTAGTGAAAGGCAGAGCGGGCTCTCCCTACGCAGTTAAAGATTACTACAACGTTAATCCAGACCTAGCCGATGATCCAGCCAAGCGTTTAGAAGAATTTGAAGCGCTAATTGCCAGGACTCACGCAGCGGGAATGAAGGTTATTATCGATATTGTGCCTAATCATGTCGCCCGTGATTACCATTCACTTTCTGCACCTGAAGGTGTAAGTGATTTCGGCGCGCACGACGACACGTCTGTTGAATACGCCCGTGATAACAACTTTTACTATGTAGTAGGTGAAGCGTTTCAAGTGCCCACAGCTGATAACTATCAACCTCTAGGTGGTGAAAAGCATCCACTATCTGACGGTAAGTTCGAAGAGTTTCCAGCAAAATGGACAGGCAACGGTGCTAGAGCTTCGAAACCGGATATAAACGACTGGTATGAGACCGTAAAAGTGAACTATGGCGTGAAGCCTGACGGCACCTACGACTTTCCAGTTTTACCTGAAGAGTACAGTGATAAGTCTTTTGAAGAACATGCCGCATTTTGGCAAGGAAAAGACGTACCAGATTCGTGGTATAAATTCAGAGATATTGCACATTATTGGATAGATAAAGGTGTCGACGGTTTCCGCTACGATATGGCCGAAATGGTGCCTGTCGAGTTTTGGTCGTTTCTAAATAGCAGTATTAAACAAAAGGCACCTAATGCGTTCTTGCTAGCGGAAGTTTATCAACCAGATAAGTATCGCGAGTATATCCACCAAGGCAAAATGGACTACCTTTACGACAAGGTGGGTTTCTACGACACATTAAAAACGATTATGCAGGGGAGTGGAGAAGTAAGCAAACTGGTTACTATTCATGATGAAATCAATGATATCGCCCCGCATATGCTTCATTTTTTAGAAAATCACGACGAACAACGTATAGCCAGCCCCGACTTTGCCGGTAGTGCCCAGAAAGGTAAACCCGCGCTTGCAGTGAGTGCGCTTATTAGCAGTTCGCCTACGCTGTTGTACTTTGGTCAAGATGTGGGTGAAGACGGTAGCGAGGAGACTGGTTTTGGAGATCCAACACGTACGTCAATTTTCGATTATGTAGGTGTTCCTGCCCATCAGCGTTTTATGAACGACGGTAAGTTTGATGCAGGGAAATCTACCGAAGATGAAAAAGCACTTCACCAATTTTACCAAGACGTGATGGCTATTGCTGCCACAAACCCTGCTGTTACAGGTGAATATCAAAGCCTACACGCGCTCAATCTTGATGTGAAAGATTCAGCCTATACTGAGCAGCAATTTGCTTTTGTGCGCGCGCAAGGTGAGCACGGATTTGTGGTTGTGGCTAATTTTAACGATAAGCCTACAGGTGCAATGAAGCTTGTTGTTCCTTCAAATGTTTTAGGTAAAGATAGCGATCGGATTACGCTAGCGCCTATGCTTTCTCATGAAGGCATAACACTAGAAAAAGAGGGCATTAACTACAACGCTTCGTTCTCATTGGAAGGGCTTGAGACTAAAGTATTCGCCTTCTAATTAGGTTTTATCACATGCTGCTGAGTTAACGCGAAACACCATGTTTTTTTACATGGTGTTTCGTGAATACGTATGCAGAGCATTGGTCAGATCGGACGGGCAAGGTAGTATCTCATCACCATCTTGTACTTAACGTATTTTTAACATGGGGTTGATGTGCCAAAACGTAATCGTGTAACTAATGACAGTGGTCATAAAAAAATCCAAAAGCGCGCAATTCCGCTTCTCCTCAGCTGTATCACTACATTTCCTTTGTTCTCAGTTCAATCATCTGCAAACAGTGGCATTGATGTTTACCCGCCGAATTGGTGGGTTGGTATGCAAAACAGTAATGTAGAATTGATGCTTTATGGTGATGATGTTGCCGATGACACTGTTTCAATAGCGATAGGCGATGTAAGAGTTAAGCATAGCCAAGCCCTTGATAGTGAAAACTATCTATTCGTAACGCTAGACACGTCGAATGTTAGTGCCCAGGAACTCGTTATCAGGCTTACTGACAGCGATGGTACGACCCGTGATTTAACTTACACGTTAGAAAAAAGAGCACAAGGCTCAGCGTCGCGCGAAGGCTTTGGGCCTCAAGATGCTATTTATCTTATTGCCCCCGACAGATATGCCAATGGTAATAAGGAAAATGATAATGTTAAGGGTTATGGCGATCCCGCAGACCGTTCATTCAAAGGTGGTCGCCACGGTGGTGACATTCAAGGTATTGTTGATAACCTCAACTACATTCAGGATATGGGCTTTACTCAAATATGGACAATGCCCATGCTCGAAAATGCCATGGATAAATACAGTTATCATGGCTATTCCACCACGGATTACTACAAAATAGACCCTCGATTTGGTTCCAATGACGATTTTATTGCGTTAAGTACTGAAGCTAAGTCAAAGGGTCTTGGCATTATAATGGATATGGTACTTAACCATATAGGCAGTAATCATTTATGGATGAAAGATACGCCGTCACACGACTGGATCAATAACAACGGTAAATTTGTAGGGACAACCCACAAGCGTGAAGCTCTTCACGACCCTCACGCCATAGCAAGCGATATAAAAGGGTTTAGCGATGGTTGGTTTGTGCCAACCATGCCGGACTTAAATCAGCGCAATCCGCATTTAGCGAACTACCTTATTCAAAACGCGATTTGGTGGGTTGAAAGCGCTGGGCTAAGTGGAATACGTGTGGATACGTACTCCTATCCTGATAAGGCGTTTTTGAGCCAATGGACAAACCGCATAATGGACGAGTACCCGAATTTCAATATAGTAGGGGAAGAGTGGTCAGTTAACCCCGCAATCACGGCATATTGGCAGGCGGGTAGCCACCGCCACGATGATTACGATAGCGCTCTACCATCGGTTATGGATTTCCCGCTTCAAGCCGCAGTCGTTGAAGCGTTGAGCAATGATGAAAGCTGGAATTCTGGCTTCATCTCTGTATACGAAACCTTAGCTACTGACTTTTTATACGGCGACCCGAATAATTTGGTCATCTTTCCTGATAACCACGATATGAGCCGCATTTTTACTCAGCTCGGTCATGATAAAGACAAATGGAATATGGCGATGACGCTATTGCTCACTACGCGCGGTATTCCACAAGTTTTTTACGGTACAGAAATTTTAATGGGGAACGAAAGCAGTGAAGACCACGGTATTATTCGTTCTGACTTTCCAGGCGGGTGGCCTTCGGACAATGACAAAAACGCTTTTACCGGGCACGGTTTAACGGATGATGAGCGTTGGGCACAGCAGCGTGTGAAGGGCTTACTTCAACTGCGTAAATCACACCCTTTGCAGTTTAAAGGCCTGTTGAAGCATTTTGCACCGGAGAATGGGGTTTATACCTATATTCGAGAGGTAAATGTCGATTCAGCCAGTGGTGCAGATAAATCAAATACTAATCAGTCTGATAAAATATTGGTCATCTTAAATAAAAAGCCAGTGGACCTGCCTCTAAATAAGTATGCAGAGGTGCTAAGCACACACCAGACGTTAACACGAGTTAGCGATGGGATATCTTTTAAGACGACGGATACCTTAAGCTTACCAGCAATGTCTGCTAGTGTTTTCATTGTGCAGTAATCGTATTAACTATAGTAAAACAATAAATAGAGCAAAGTATGCAAGCAACTCAACCACGCCTTTCTTTCTGGCAAATATGGAACGTCAGCTTTGGCTTTCTAGGTGTTCAATTCGGTTTTGCACTGCAAAACGCAAACGTAAGTCGGATCCTTTCAGACTTAGGGGCAGACCTTCACTCGCTATCTCTATTTTGGCTCGTCGCGCCAATCATGGGGTTAATCGTTCAACCAATTGTTGGCTCAGCATCTGATAGAACGTGGAATCGATTAGGTCGACGCCGCCCGTTCATCCTTGCTGGTGCAATCGCCGCAGTATTGGGTATGATTTTACTGCCTAATGCGCCGATATTTGTTGCCTTCTTGGCACCTATGGTAATGGGCGCGTTAATGGTTGCACTTATGGACGCGTCGTTTAACGTATGTTTTCAGCCGTTTCGCTCATTGGTGTCAGACATGGTACCGCCGTCACAACGTAATGTTGGCTATTCGATTCAGTCATTACTGATTAATATAGGCGCAGTTATCGGCTCAATACTGCCATTTGTACTTACCAATGTTATTGGCCTTGAAAATACGGCACAAATGGGTGAGGTTGCACCTTCTGTTGTTTGGGCTTTCTACATTGGCGCTACAGTACTGCTTGGTACGGTCATTTGGACGGTAGTTCGTACCAAAGAATACGCACCAGATGAATACAACCGCTATAAAGGGCTTACCGAAGAGAAGCCTGCAACTGAAAAAGCGCCTAAAGCACCGCTAGGACAACGCTTAAGTGAGTTTTTCACGTTAGTAAAAGATATGCCAAAGACGATGAAACAACTTGCTGTCGTGCAGTTTTTCTCGTGGTTTGCGCTCTTTATTATGTGGGTATATACCACACCTGCTATTACGCAACATATATGGAATGTAGATAAGCAGTGGTTTGACCCAGCTTATATTGCTGCAGCCCCGATGGTGCCTGAAACCATCATCATGGCCAAGGGAGCCGCTGGTGATTGGGTAGGGATTCTATTTGCTGCGTATTCGGTATTTGCTGCTATTTTTTCTATTTTCTTAGCAAAACTTGCTGACAAGTTTGGTCGCAAAACGGTTTACGCTTCGTCTTTAGCGCTAGGTGGCCTGAGCTACGTAAGCTTCTTGTTATTCCAAGACCTAACGATGATCAACGTAAACTTACTGATTACTGAAGTAACAGTACCTTTGGGCGCAGTGAAGCTGTTAATCCCTATGGTAGGCGTAGGTATTGCGTGGGCTGCTATTCTTGCTATGCCTTACGCTATGTTAGCTGGTGCGTTACCTGCAAATAAAACGGGGGTTTATATGGGTATCTTTAACTTTACCGTAGCCGCCCCTCAAATTGTATCGGGCCTAACTGCTGGCTGGATTCTAAGTTCTGTTTTCGACAACGACGCAAAGTACATTATCGTTGTTGCCGGAGTTTCTATGTTAATTGGTGCGGTTTCAGTTTTCTTCGTGAACGAGGCCGATAAGCAAGAAATTGAAGAAGCGCAGGGAGCTTAATATGTCATTTAATCGTACAACAATCGCATTAACGTTAGCTGGTTTATTTTGCTCAGCCTGCTCGAGTACATCTGTTCCTTCATCTAACGATATACAAGAAAACAGCCACGCTATCGTGGGTACCGCTACGCCATTTGCTAGCGAAGCGGTGTACTTTGTTGTGACAGATCGCTTTGTAGACGGCGACCCTTCGAACAATCATGAAGAGCAGGGAGGCGATCACCCTACGTGGCAACTGCCCCTAGAAGGTCCTGATGGTAAGAAAGCCTATGTGGGTTACATGGGCGGTGATTTACAGGGTATCTTAAACAACGCCGAATATATTAAAGAAATGGGGTTCACGGCAGTATGGATGACGCCTGTCCACGATAACCCGGACTATGCGTTTAATGGCGATGAACCCATTACTTATGGCGGTGCCTTTAAAGACGGTGGTAAAACGGGTTATCACGGCTATTGGGCAACGAATTTCTATAAAGCTGACGAGCATTTGGTTAGCGCCAATTTAAGCGTTAGTGACTATACGGCGAAAATGCGTCAACATGGCCTTAAGTCCGTGTTTGATATTGTGGCAAATCACGGCACACCAAGCTTCACCATGGAAAAGGACTTACCCGGCTACGGGGAAATATATGACAGTGATGGAAATCTGGTTGCTGATCATCAAAACTTGGCACCTGAAGAGCTTGACCCTGAAAACAACCCGCTTCATAGCTTTTTTCACAACTATCCAGATTTAGTAAAGCTTTCTAATCTAGATGACGAAAACCCCGCCGTACGCGATTATCTCATCAACAGCTATTTGTATTGGATTTCTCAAGGTGCTGATGCATTTAGAATAGATACAATCAGGCATGTGCCTCATGCGTTTTGGCGTGAAGCGTCAGATCGTATACGCGAGCAAAACCCTGACTTTTTTATGTTTGGCGAAGCATTTGACTATGAGGCGAACAACATTGCCCAACATACGTTACCGAAAAATGGGGGCGTCAGTGTATTAGACTTTCCTATGCAAAAGGCCATGGTGAGTGTATTTGAAAAGCCGCTAGAGAGTGATTTTGCTGACTTAGAAACGGTGCTTCATCTTACGCACGGGCCATATAACAATCCATATGAATTAACTACGTTCTACGATAACCACGATATGGCGCGCATTAATGCCACTGATGAAGGCTTTATTAATGCGCATAATTGGTTGTTTACAGTAAGAGGCATTCCGGTTGTATACATGGGATCTGAAATTGGCTTCATGCGCGGTACGGCGGAACATGCCGGCAATCGTAACTATGTTGGCCAAGAGCGCCTAGACCAAGCCAAGACACATCCTATTCAACAGGCGCTAACAAAGATTGCCAATGTGCGTAAAAACACGGTAGCACTGCAGCGCGGTGTTCAAGTCAACGTTGAACTTGACGGGCATCAAGCGGCGTTTTATCGCGTTGTTGATACTGCAGAAACACAGCAGACTGCACTTGTATTACTTAATAAGGGTAATGCCGCACAATCTTTTGAGGTTAGTGACTTTATGCAATCGGGCGACTGGACGGAACAATTATCTGGAGAAACGCAAACGGTAGAACTCGGTGATGCGTTAACCGCAACGGTTAAGCCCAATGGCGTTCAGGTATGGGTGCGCGAGGGTCAAGTAAGTAACAGTGCATTACTTGCTCAAATTAAGCATCAGTTGGCCCGCCAATAAAACGTGTTTAGCGCACAATAAAAAAGCCCCGTGGTTGTTTAACGCCCGGGGCTTTTTGTTAATCAGTGATTGCTTAATTTCTAGCGTGTAATTTGCGCACGCTTACTCACTGCCACATGACTGCCTAATAATAATATCCGCAGGCATTAAATAATCCTGAACGTCTTCGTTGTTAATGGCTTTTAATAAGGTGTTTACCAATAACTCGCCCGCCAGTTTGGTATTTTGCTGAACAGTGGTGAGCGAAGGCGTGGTGTAGGCTGAAACCGCAATATTGTCATAGCCAACCACGGCTACATCATCAGGCACATTCACTTTTGCCTGGCGCAGCGCTCTAAGCACGCCCATTGCAATAAGGTCTGATGCGCAGACAATTGCTTGGGGAAGTTCGCCACTTTGCAGCAATGATTTCACCGCTTCTGACCCCGCGTCCTCAGTCGAAATAGCATTGCGTTGAACACTTGACTGATCGAGCCCATGAGAATGAAGTGTTTCAAAATAACCGTTAAAACGCGCTTTGAATTCAGGGGCGTGATCGCCGTTGTCGCCAATAAACGCAAAGGAAGTTTTACCCAAGCCAATTAAATGTGACGTTATGCTTTGGCCACCTTGATAGTTATCACAACCGATACTAACCCCTGGGTGGGCTTCATCTGGCGCACCCCAACGAACAAAGTGGGTGCCCTGCGATTCAAGTTGCGCGACTTTGTTTTGGTAATCAGTATAGTCGCCATATCCTAATAGAATAATGCCGTCAGCCTTATTTGAGTCTTCATATTCTGCGTGCCAGTCATCATCTAAATTTTGGAAGGACACAAGCAGATCATAGTTTGCTTGCGCACACGCGCGGGTAATACTGCCGAGCATCGCTAGGAAGAACGGATTAATCATCGAATCATCGGACGTAGGATCTTCAAACAAGAGTAGGGCAATTGTGCTGCTCTTTTGCTTTCTCAAGTTACTTGCGTTTTTATCCACTTTGTAATTGAGTTCCCGGGCAATACGCTGAACGCGATCTCTAGTTTCTTGATTAACTAGCGGGCTATTATTTAACGCTCGCGAAACCGTCGACTGCGAAACACCTGCCAAGTGGGCAATGTCAAAAGAGGTTGCTTTTTCTTTCATAAACACCATGATTTGCTGCTACGACCTTGTTGTCGCGAATTTAGATTACCATATTTTTATAATGACGCGCGCATTTTGAGACGCAGTCGCTCAAATGCCACGCAAAGTTACGATTTCGTTAGTGCTTATTTATATTTTGGAAGTCATAACGGCATTTAGTTTTAGAAGGTATTTGCAGATCGCTCTTAATTCAATCACTTGTCAGGCTTCTTTGAATAAAACATGGTTGAAGTAATTGCGAGAGTGTTATACTCAGCGAGATTTTGAAATATTACGTGCATAAGGGGAACAAGCGAATGGCCGAGACTGAACACCGTCCGACCAATTTTATCCGTCAGATTATTGATAAAGACCTGTCTAGTGGTCTACATGACGCAATTAAAACACGGTTTCCACCAGAGCCGAATGGCTTCTTACACATTGGCCACGCCAAGTCTATCTGCTTGAATTTTGGTATTGCTCAAGACTACACAGGTACGTGCAATTTACGCTTTGACGATACCAACCCTGCAAAAGAAGACATTACCTTCGTTAATTCAATTAAGGAAGATGTGCAATGGCTTGGATTTACGTGGGACGGAGAAGCGCGCTATTCATCGAATTACTTTGACCAACTACACGCATACGCCGTTGAACTTATTGAAAAAGGCTTAGCCTATGTAGATTTTTCAGCGCAAGACGTTATGCGCGAAATGCGTGGCACACTTAAAGAGCCTGGTCAAAATAGCCCTTATCGCGATACAGACGTTGAAACTAACCTCAGTGAGTTTGCCAAAATGACGGCAGGCGAATATAAAGAAGGTGAGTGTAGTCTGCGTGCGAAAATTGATATGGCATCGCCATTTATGTGCATGCGTGACCCGGTAATTTATCGCGTTAAGCATGCTCACCATCATCAAACTGGTGATAAGTGGTGCGTGTATCCAATGTACGATTTTACACATTGTATCTCAGACGCCATTGAGGGAATAACGCACTCCCTATGTACACTAGAGTTCCAGGATAACCGTCGTCTTTATGATTGGGTTATCGAAAACATTTCTATCGACTGCACGCCAAGACAGTATGAATTCTCACGTCTTAATCTAGAATATACGGTATTAAGCAAGCGTCGTCTGATTCAGTTAGTCGACGAAAACCATGTACATGGCTGGGACGACCCACGCATGCCTACCATTGCAGGTTTACGCCGTCGCGGCTACACACCGGGTTCAATCGTTGAGTTTTGTAAACGCATCGGTGTGACTAAGATGGACAACATGGTTGAAATGTCCATGCTAGAAGCGTGCATACGCGACGACCTAAATGCAAATGCTCCTCGCGCAATGGCCGTACTAGATCCAATAAAGCTCGTTATCGAAAATTATGAGGAAGGCCAGACAGAAACGCTGGTTGCGCCAAATCATCCTAACGATGAAAGTATGGGTACGCGTAACATCGGCTTCAGTCGCGAAGTGTATATAGAAGCAGAAGACTTCCGAGAGTCGGCGAACAAGAAGTTTAAGCGCTTAGTGCTTGATAAAGAAGTTCGTCTTCGCAACGCCTACGTGGTTAAAGCTAATCGCGTTGAAAAAGATGAAAATGGTAATGTAACAACCGTTTTTTGTACTTATGACGCAGATACTCTAGGTAAAGATCCGGCTGATGGCCGCAAAGTTAAAGGTGTTATTCATTGGGTGGATGCAGCAACAGCACAGGCAGCAGAGTTTAGGCTTTACGACCGCTTGTTTAACGTGCCTAACCCAGCAGCGGAAGAAAACTTTACCGATGCGATTAACCCTGACTCGTTGGAAGTAAAACACGGTTGGGTAGAAGCCGGATTGGCAGACAATGTTCCTGAAGTAGGAGCATGGCAGTTTGAACGCACTGGCTACTTCTGTGTAGATAAAGACAGCACAGACGACAAGCCGGTCTTTAACCGCACTGTAGGTCTAAGAGATACATGGGCCAAAATGGGCGAGTAGGCACTGGCCTTTAGCCATTTATGCGCTGTAAACAAAAAACCGCTTAAGTGCTGCTTAAGCGGTTTTTTCGTTTAACGGAACATTGCTTTCGTTAATTACTTTGGTTGGCAATCAAGTGACTGTCCGGTTGTTTCCTTACTGTCTTCGCCCATAAGATAAAGATACGTAGGCATAATATCTTCAGGTGTTTTTAGTGTTTCAGGGTTTTCTGCTGGAAACGCTTGAGCGCGCATTTGTGTGCGGGTACCACCTGGATTAATACAGTTAAAGCGCAGTGACTTATTTCGATATTCATCAGCAAGGGTTTGCATAACGCCTTCTGTTGCGAATTTTGATACGGCGTACGTTCCCCAAAATGCGCGACCTTTTCTGCCTACGCTAGAGGTGGTGAAAATTACCGATGCACTTTCTGCCTTCTCTAGAGCGGGAATAAGCGCTTGTGTCATGAAAACCATGCCATTTAGGTTAATTTGCATCACGTCTTGCCATTCTTGCGCATCAATATCTTTAAATGCACTAAGGTGGCCTAAAATACTCGCATTGTGAAGAACACCATCTAATCGGCCAAACTGGTCAATAATGGTTTGCGTCATTTGCTGATAATGAGAGGGCGTTGCGCCTTTGATATCTAAAGGAACAATGGCGGGTTCTTGACCACCTGCTGCGACAATATCGTCGTACACAGCTTCAAGTTTAGACACGGTGCGGCCTAATAAAATACAAATAGCGCCATGTGCAGCATACGTTTTTGCGGCTTGTGCACCAATTCCATCGCCAGCCCCGGTGATAAGAATAACTTTATCGCGCAATAAATCCGCTGGTGCGTTGTAATCGTTCATCATTTTCCTTCAAAAGGTTCATTTATATCGCAATGATTGGGGCCTGTAGACCCAATTAAGAATCAAACCCCAGATCATACTCAGCCTGACTCACAAGTAAAACAATGAATGAAAATTTCTTCAAACGTAAAAAAAGTTAACAAAAGTAGTTAACAAAACTTTGCAAAGTTGCAACAAAGTCAATAAGATTGAGGAAGATACAACTGGTCTAACATGTTTAAAACTATCATCTACGCCTGTAAAGACAGGGTAGACCAAGCTACTTTTAATAGAGTTAAGTTTTAGACACAGAATAACAACAATGCTTGTAGGGAGTAGAGATGAGAAAACTCGTATTAAGTTCCAGTGTGGCCCTTGCGCTGGGTCTAGCAGGCTGTGGTGGCTCCGATGAAACCCTTTCCGACATTCAGGCCGAAACAGAAGTCCAAACACCATTTTCACGAATCGTTTTTGACCCAGCTAATGGGAACTTGAACATTCCAAACGACCTTCTGATGCTTCCAGGCGATGATGGTTTCTTTGATTACACACTGAATATTCCGGTCGATGACCCTACAGATTTTGCTGACCCGCAAAATGCACTCAACGTGTTAGACGGTTGGTCAACTCAACACCCGTTTGTAATTAATGTAGAAACACCTGCTGGCGCATCGCTTGATGCAAGTACATTATCTTCTGGCGTATTGCTTTTTGAAGCAACGTTAGGTCTTGACCAAAGTGATCCTGACTGTGCGCAGGTTACAACACCTTCTGCGGGTTGTAAGCTTGGCGATCAACTTACCTTTGGTGTTGATTACGTACTCAGCCTTGCTGATAGCAACACAATCACTTTTGTTCCTCTTAAGCCGCTAAAAGCAGCTCAGGGCTACATGTTAGTAATGACCACTGATTTGAAAGACTCTTCTGGCAAATCGGTTCAGGGTTCAACTACGTGGGACTCAGTAAGACAAGACATCGACACTAATCCTCTATCAAGTGCAGCACAGCTTCAATTACAAGGCTTAGTTAATTCGTTAGTTAATCCAGTGCTTGGTGCGGGTTTCGACCGTGAAGACATTACTTACGTGTCAGCTTTCACCACACAGTCTATTGCCAACTCGCTTGATACCATCAAGAAGGTCATGATTAGCCGTTTTGCACAACTGGCTGCTGGCGGTGACCCGTCCGCTCCAACTGCACTACCTGCAATAACGGTAAGCGATGTATCTGCAGCGCCTAATGCCATGGAAGCACTTGGTCTTGTAAACGCTGCTGTTGTAGCTGGCGCAGTAGAGCAGGGTAAACAAGGTCTACCAGATAACATTCAAGCAGCGATTGACGCTACTGATTTCAGCTTGTTAGAAACTTGTGCAGGACTTGCGGGTACGGCGTCTGGTCAACTTTCTGCTCAATGGGGTGCGCTGAACGAATTTGCTGTTGGTGTTTCTACGGGCATTTTAGCGCAAGCCGGTCCATTCTGTGCAGCTCAACGTTATGAAGGTAATATTGCGTTGCCTTATTTCTTGGGTGTTCCAAGTGCAGAGAACCCACTTGCTCCAGTAAATGATTTCTGGAAGGCAGCTTGTGACAGCGGAATTGTTTTAGCTGGTGCTCCTCAAGAATTACTTGCAGACGCAGAGCCAGGTCCTAATGCAGCAATGTGTTCTTCACTAGGCCTTGCTGACGTTCGTATTAACGGCGAAATGTTAGATAGCGCAAGAAACATTACTAAATTCAACCCATATCCACAGCCTACTGGCGGAAACATGGGTACAGAAACGTTAGACGTTCAGGTTACTATTCCTGACCCAGCAATTGCAGGTGCTTTAGGTTTTCCTATCAGCATGCCTGAAGCCGGTTGGCCAGTGGTTATTCTAGCGCACGGCATTACCAGCCAAAAAGAAGATATGCTTGCCATCACAGGTACTCTGTCTCTAGCAGGTATTGCGTCAGTAGCAATCGACCAACCATTACACGGTAGCCGCGGTTTTGACCTTAATGGCGACGGTACAGATGAACTGAACGCGACTACGGTTAGCGCAACTCACTATATGAACCTTGCCAGCTTGCCTACGGCTCGCGACAATCTACGCCAAAGCGTGTCAGATTTACTTGGTCTACGTTTAGGACTAAACGCAGTTGTCGATACCACAGCAGCGCAAAATGTTAAGTTTGATATGTCACGTGTATCGATTATGGGTGTGTCTCTAGGCGCTATCACTGGTGGTAATTTTGCTTCAGTGGCAAACACGTCGATGGGCGGCGATTTAGCAGCACTTGATGGCATGTTTGCTGTCAAGCAAGCTTCTCTTGAGTCTCCAGGGGGCGGTGTTGCTCAGTTCCTAATTGAGTCAGCCGCGTTTGGTCCTCTTATCAAAGGTCTGTTGCTGTCTCAGGCTTCTGAAGAGTTTGTTGCCTTGCTAAATCAACTGTATGAAACCACTGATGTGAGCGAAGAACAACTTCGCGCAGCGGTAGCGATTTTTGAAGAAAATCTTACTGCTGAGCAGGCTGCCCAAGTAAATGCAGTATTTGCAGAGTTTGCTTTTGCTGCGCAAACGGTAATGGATGCTGGTGACCCTACTAACTACGCTCAGACACTGGGTAGCAATACGCCAGTTCATATGATGACCGTAGTGGGTGATGGCAGCGACGCGAACCTTCCGGATCAAGTTATTCCAATTTCAACAGCGTTACCATTGTCAGGTCAGCTTCCTCTGGCAGCGACCATTGGCTTAGAGCAAGTGACAACCACGCAAGGTCCTGGTACAGATCCAATTAGCGGAATTGTACAGTTCAATAGTGGTGCTCATGCTTCTAGCTTAAGCCCTGCGGCGAGCGCAGCGGTAACAACGGAAATGCAAAAAGAAGTGGCGGGTTATATTGCGTCTGACGCACTTGTACTGCCAATTTCTGATGAAAGTGTTGTAGCGAACTAGCCAAGGGTAGTTTGCTCCAATGGGCAGCGTTACAACTGCTTACATTTTATAGAAAGAAAGCCGGCGTTATTGCCGGCTTTTTTGTAGAAAAATTATAATGTTGTTTGAATGTTTTCATTTGTTAATGTAGTGTGAATTCAGGTCGGATCAGTTTTACTTATGCTGTAATTAACACCGCTTTGAAGACGCGTGCGGTAAGAGTGGTTGACCTTTTTCATTTATCATTAGGGAACATTTGAGATGATTGACAACACCTTTAACGCTAAACGGACGCTTATTGCGTTATCACTCACTGCACTTCTCGGTGCGTGCGGCGATAACGATAACGACTTTTCTAACGTAGAACAACCAGCGCCCACAACGCCTACGACACCCGAACCAACACCAGCACCAATTCCAGCATTTTCTCCTGACGGTACACTGTCCGCGGATGTTACCTGGACCACCTATGGCGTTCCGCATGTGAAAGCCGATAACCTAGAAAGTATGGCTTACGGTGTGGGTTATGCGTTTGCACGCGATAACCTTTGCGTACTGGCCGACCAGATTGTTAAGTATAACTCTGAGAGAGCTAAGTATTTTGGTCCAGATACTGTACCTGGTAGCGGTGATTCAGAGCACCTTATTAACGATTTCGGTTTTCTTACTCTAGGTATTAGAGAGTTAGCAGAAGAGAACTTACCTCGGTTGTCTGCTAATTCACGTGCAATGTTTCAAGGCTACACTGCTGGATACAACCGGTACTTAGCTGAAACTCCTGTAGAAGAACAAGATCAAAGCTGTGCTGGCCAACCATGGGTCACTGAAATTGATAGTGTGGATCTATTAACGTACTCATTAGGCGTGGCGCTATTACCTGGGGCCGCTAATTTCTTAGGACCTATGTTTATTGCAGCGCCTGAAGGTGAGAGTTATCTACCTACTCCAGCTGCGTCCTCAAGTGACGTTGCTTCTACGTTTAAGATTTCACCAACGGTAGGTCTGCCTGAAAAAAATCCTCAAGAAATGGGCTCTAATGGTTGGGGGTTAGGCAGCGATAAAACGACCAATGGCAAAGGTATGGTTTTAGGCAATCCGCATTTTCCTCACACAGGAAATCTACGCTTTTGGAATTTTCATGCTCAAGTACCCGGACACTTGAATGTAACAGGTGGCTCGTTGATGGGATTGCCTGGTGCAGTAAATATCGGATTTAACGAAAACGTTGCATGGACACACACCTTCTCGACGGCTGAACATTTTGTTGTGTATCAGCTGACCCTCGACGAAAATGATGAATCTGGCCTTACCCATATGGTTGATGGCAACAGACGCACCATCTATGAAAAGCCACTTCAAATTGATGTCGCAGTGGGTGGAGGGCAAACCATTAAGCTTAATAAGACCGCGTATTACACCAACTACGGTCCAATGATTGAAGTGCCTGGTAACTTTGATTGGAATGGTAATAATGCCTTTGCCATAAAAGACGCAAATCTGCCTAATTTCGATATTGTAGACCATTGGCTTGCCATGAATATGGCGACATCCATGGACGAGTTTAAGCAGGCGTTTAAAGATTACGACGGTGTTATTTTCAATAATACAATGGCTGCCTCTGATGATGGTCAAGTCTTCTACATTGACGATTCAACCGTGCCGAATCTAACCGAAACCGCAATTGAGCAACTAACGACTAACCCGTTACTTATTCAAACTAAAGCAGCTGCTGGCTTTACCGTATTACCGGGTAACATTTCGCAGTTTGATTTCGAAGGACCCGTTCCATACGAAGAAGCGCCTAAGTACGAGGGCACGGATTCAGTTCAAAACTCGAACGACAGCTATTGGTTAACGAATTTAAACTCACCAATTGTTGTAAGCAATCCGCTATTTGGTAGCGTGGAATATCAACAAACACTACGCTCAAGAATGGGTCAACAGTTTATTGAAAACGAAGCGGGAAGTGACGGAACCTTTACGCCAGACGAAGTGGAAGGCTTACTGTTTAATAACAGAAGTTATTTAGCAGAGAATATTTTGCCTTCATTGCTTTCGCTATGCGCCGCGCAAGGTTCAACACCTGTAGATGTAGACGGAACTAGCGTTGATGTTTCACAAGCCTGTGCTGCGTTGGAGGATTGGGATGGCACCATGAACCTTACAAGTACTGGTGCACACGTGTTTAGAGAGTTTGCATTCCAGTTTAACCAAGCGCCACAGTGGGAGACGCCGTTTTCACTAGAATCACCAGTCACTACGCCTTCTGGCTTGATGCAAAATGACGTTACTCTTGAACAATTGGCAAGAGCAACTCAAGTGATTGAGCAAGCTGGTGTCGCATTTGACGCGCCGCTAGGGGACGTTCAGTTTGTTGAGCGAAGCCTGCCAGATGGCACGGCGTCTGGTATCAAACTACCATGGGCTGGTGCACACAATATTGAAGGTGGCTTTAACGTGTTTGACGTTATAAGCAACAGGAACGGTACGTTGCTTCCACGTCATAACTACGAGCCTGTGAATAGTAACACCATAATGAGTGCAGAAGCTGAAGGCTACCATATTAACTATGGCACCAGTTGGGCTATGGTTATTAACTTCACTGATGAAGGCCCCAAGGGACGGGGTATTCTGACCTACTCACAATCTCGCAAGTATGGCAGTGAACATTTCTTAGACCAAACTCAGCTTTATTCTACGCAGCCTACGCTAAGAGATATCTTCTTTACTGACGAGGAGATAGAGGCTAACAAGATAGAGCAAGTTACCCTATCGTCAGAATAAGATGAGACTGGTATTATAACGTAATTAGCAAAGCGGCGTTGCTTTTCACAAAGCAAGGCCGCTATTTACGTTGTGGGTAAACAACGACGCTTACCCGTTTATTTTACTAGGAGTAAAGTTTGGAGTTTTTGTACGAGTACGGTTTGTTTGTTGCCAAGGCAGTAACGCTAGTTATCGCTTTTATTGTGGTTGTATCTACCATTGTTGGCTTAGCGAGTAAGCAAAAGCATGGGAAAGGGCAACTTGAAATCGTGTCTATTTCTGAGCAGTTGAAAGACATTACAAATTACGCGAAACAGGTTCTGTTAGATAAAAATGCGTTAAAGAAATTAGCCAAGGAACAGAAAAAAGAAGCGAAAGCTAAAAATAAAGCAAAAAACAAAGCCAAAATCACAGAACAGGGCGAAGAGTCTGAGAAGTCCCGTCTTTATGTCATCGACTTTAAAGGTTCGATGGACGCCAATGAAGTGGAACACTTACGAGAAGAAATTACCGCTATCTTATGTGTAGCAAATAAAGAAGACGAAGTCTTGGTTCGACTTGAAAGTGGTGGGGGTGTTGTACACGGCTATGGACTTGCAGCGTCTCAACTTCAGCGTATCAAGGAAAAGGGTCTTAAACTAACGATTGCGGTAGATAAAGTGGCGGCAAGCGGTGGTTACATGATGGCTTGTGTTGCAGACAAATTACTGGCGTCTCAATTTGCTTACATTGGCAGCATAGGCGTTTTAGCTCAGTTGCCTAACTTCAATAAACTATTGAAGAAAAATGATATTGAGTTTGAACAACACACAGCTGGTGAATTCAAGCGTACTCTAACCGTATTTGGTGAGAACAACGATGAAGGCCGCGCGAAATTTAAAGAAGAAATTGAAGAGATTCATGTACTGTTCAAAGACTTCGTTCAAAGCCAGCGTCCAGATATGGACATCGATAAAGTCGCCACAGGCGAGTATTGGCCAGGTATTAAAGCTAAGTCGCTTGGCTTAATTGACGACATCACAACCTCAGATGACTATATTCTTTCTCATTATCCCGCACGCGAAATATTTAGTGTTAAGTATGCTGTGAAGAAAAATGTAGCAGAGAAACTGGGGATGTCTGCAGCAAATGTTGTTGAGCGCGTGTTTATGAAATCAATGAGCAAAGCGCGTCACTGGTTTTAATAGCGACAATTTGTCTGTGTTGATAATTCAGGACCGATAAAACGATTGTTAACACAGACGTACGTTAAATTTTTAACCTACAAAAAGATAATAAAAAGAATATGGCACGGCATACTAAAACCGATATATTAGATGCGGCAGAGTACTTATTTTCTCAAAGCGGGTTTACTCAAACATCCATGCGCGAGATTACTGCCAGAGCAGAAGTGAATTTGGCGTCGGTGAACTATCACTTCGGCAGTAAGAAGAATTTAATTCAAGCCGTGTTTAAAAGGTACTTTGATCACCTAATGCCGCAGGTAGAGTCTTGCTTGGCGTCTTTGACACCTATGGAAGGTGCGAAGGGCGTTGAGCAACTCTTGTATTCGTTGATCCCTCCTATGCTTAACCTCAACACCATTTCAGAGCAGGGTACTTCCACGTTTGTTAAGTTGCTAGGACGTGGCTACAACGAAACTCAGGGGCATTTGCGTAAGTTCTTAATGAATGATTACGGTGATTGTATCCGTGCACTTGTCGACGCTATAAGGCGTTGTCTTCCTGATCTACCTGAGGAAGAACTATTCTGGCGCTTGCATTTTGCGATGGGAAGTTTTGTATTTTCAATGGCGTCGAGCCAAGCGCTAACAGAAATAGCTGAGTCTGACTTTCACAAGCATGTCGATATTAAAGAAGTTATCCAGCACCTAGTTCCATTCGTAGCTCAAGGGCTAGCAGGCAAATAATCCAAGCGCGCTCGTTAAATACTCAGTTGAGAAAGAGTGGTAAGCTATTATTATTTCATAATAAATAGTGAAGGGGTCACATAACATAAGTGCCTCAACGACACTTACGGTATGCGACATTTATTGCGTTTTTACACCAGTAGCTAAACTAGATATTAAATCAGGTTATGCAAAATTATCGAGGAAGGGTTGCGCCAGGCGCCTCTGCATTGAGCTTTTCTGCCCAGAAATCCTTTACCGAAAATCCTGACTTTTTGGATGAAGGTGCCTTTTTCTTCGCTGGTTTCGCTGCGGCTTTTGCCTCTTTCTTTGGCGCTTTTTTCTCTTCGCTTTCACTCGTGGCGTCAGAAGAGCCAGAAGCTAACGACGCTGTCATCTCTTGAAGCTGTGCTAAACGGACGTTCTTACCGCCATCTACACTGTACCAACCACTTTTGCTCTCAATAGATGGTGCTTTGCCGTTCGCCTTTTTATAAGCTTCGGTAAATGCTGCTACCACTTCGTCTTTGTCTAAGTTTGCCATGCTTTTTTGCTCTTTATTTTGTTAAGATGACGAACGCTATGCGACGTATGTAATTGCTATAACGCTGAGAAAAACTCGCCCAGCGTAACGACCAAGCCAGCAAGTGTCGCAAAACTAAAATTGGATCTACTCACCACTCATAATTGTCTAATTACAGGTATAATGCTAAACGTTCGCGTCTTTTTATAACGTTTTTTGAACAATTTGTCTAACTTTCAACCGGAGGACTTGTGTCTATTACCCGCCTAGAACTACAAAATTATCTTGATGGAATGTTAAGGGTTAGCGAGATCAGTGATTATTGCCCCAATGGATTACAGGTAGAGGGCGCAAGTAAAATTGAGAAGATAGTTACCGGTGTAACTGCGTCACAAGCACTCGTTGATGCCGCCATAGAAGCTAAGGCAGATGCGCTAATTGTTCACCATGGTTATTTTTGGAAAGGTGAGTCACAAGTGATTGCGGGCATGAAAAAGCGCCGCCTTCAAGCGCTACTGTCAAATGATATCAATTTGTTTGCTTATCACCTTCCACTGGATGTACACCCTGAATTTGGCAACAACCGACAACTTGCATCGCTATTAGGCATTCAAAATATAAGTGCGGTGAGCGGTGTGAAGCCTGTTGGCGTTGTTATGCACGGAAATTTTGAAGAAGAAATTGAAGGGTCAGCGTTACAGGTTAAATTACAGAAGTTGCTGGGGAGAGACGTGCTGATTGAGGGGCCTGTATCAAAACCTATATCGAAGCTTGCTTGGTGCACGGGAGGTGGACAAGGGTTCATTGAGCAAGCGGTTGAACTGGGCGTTGATGCATTTATTACCGGAGAAGTGTCTGAACAAACTGTACACACGGCAAGGGAAATGGGGATAACTTTTTTTGCTGCTGGTCATCATGCTACTGAACGCTACGGTGTGAAATCCTTAGGAGAGCACATTGGGCAGCAATTCGACGTGCCTGTCGAGTTTATTGATATTGACAATCCTGCTTAGCGATGACTGTAGTATATGAATAACGATCGTATCTTCGATGGTATTGCAGAAAAATTCTCAAGCAATATATATGGCACTACTAAGGGAAAGCTCAGGCACACCTTATTATGTGATGTTCTCGAGCCTTATTTAACCACGCCTGTTCGCGCTATTGAAATAGGTGGGGGGACAGGTGTAATGACAGCGCATATTGCTTCTAAAGGGCATTCTGTTGTGTTAACTGACGCGTCGAAGGATGTACTTAAACAAGCTGAGACACTGCTTGCAGATGCACCAAATATTACAATTAGGCATCAATATTTGCAGCAGATTGAGGATTTAGACAGTTTTGATTTAGTGATTTGCCATGCGGTTTTAGAGTGGCTGGATGCGCCCTTTGATGCTATCGATTTTATGTATAAGAACATGAAGCCAGGGTCCCGTTTAAGCCTAAGCTTTTTCAACCAAGATGCGAATTTGTTTGCCAATGCTATCTACGGAAACTTTGATTACATCGCGAAAGGGATGAAAGTTAAAAAGCAAGTTAGACTGAATCCAAAACAGCCGTTAAGTGCAACCCGCGTGGTTGAACATTGTGAATCATTGGGTTTCAAAATTATCGAAAAAGCAGGCATTCGTTGTTTCCATGATTACATGCGAGATATAACCCATCAAAGCAGCAAATTTGATGACTTACTTGCGCTAGAGCGGCAGTATCATAGGCAAGCGCCTTACCTTTGGTTAGGAAAATATTTTCAGCTGATTCTAGAAAAAGAGAAATAGAAAAAGCCAGTAAAAAAGAGTTTGTTGGATATTTACGTGGCGGACTACATAGGGTTATGAGCGCGCTAATACGTAGATAGTTGTAGTGACGCCTTAGAGCGCGTTCTCACCCGTCATAATATTATTGACCGTGATTTTTGCGATTTCCTCTAAGGCTTCGAGCGTGAAGAACCCTTGGTGGCCCGTTATTAAAACGTTCGGAAACGTAGTTAAGCGCTGAAAAATATCATCCTGAATTATGTCTTGTGAATGATCGTTAAAAAACAGTTCGGATTCTCTTTCGTAGACATCTAGCCCTAAATATCCAATTTTTTTCGACTTAAGCCCTTTAATGATGGCATTGTCATCGACGAGCCCGCCTCTTGACGTATTAATTAGCATGACGCCTTGAGGCATTTTATCAATACTCTTAGCATTGATTATATGATGACTCTGTTCGTTGAGCGGGCAGTGCAGGGTAACTATAACGCTTTTTTCAAGTAGTTCATTTAGCGTTACATAATGGGCTCCCATTGCGGTTACATCACTATTTGGATGCGGATCGAAGCAAAGCACATGACATCCAAACCCCAATAGTATGCGAATAACCGCTTGCCCAATCTTTCCTGTGCCAATTACCCCTACGGTTTTACCGTGAAGCGTAAAGCCCATCAATCCTCCAAGATTGAAGTTGCCTTCGCGTACTCGGTTGTATGCTTTATGTGTTTTTCGGTTCAACGTAAGGATTAGCGCAATTGTATGTTCAGCTACGGTTTCAGGGCTATAAGCGGGTACGCGGCTTACAGTGATACCTGCCTTTGCTGCTGCATCCACATCAACATTGTTGAAGCCAGCGCAGCGAAGCGCGATATGTTTAACGCCACAGAGTTTTAGAGCTTCAATGGTTTTCCTATTAATGTCGTCATTTACAAACACAACAACATCGCTGAATCCACTGCAACTCGCAGCGGTTGAAGCGTTCAGTGGGTGTTCAAAAAATGTGGCATTGATGGTTTTGTCACTAGCACCGTTTAATGTTTCCAGTAATTCAGAAAACAGAGCGTGTTCATAAGAGCGAGTACTAAAAAAAGCGATGTTTTTGTGTTGTTGGTCGCTGAGGTTATCGTGCGCTTTTTTACGTGCAGAGGTATTCATTTTAGTACCCAGTTAAGTCACTTAGACGGCAAAAAATTACCACATTCACATTCAAACTACATAGATGTAGATCAATAAATCTAGCGGGATGTATTGAGCACTAACGCATTAGGTATATTTCAAAACGCTCGTTCACTGCCGCCATGCCGGCGGCTATCTAAACTGCAAAGCGTACTAATTCGCTGATAAAAGCTTAGCGATGTCTTTCTCAATGGCTTCTGGTTTTACAGTAGGCGCATAACGTTTTAGCACCTTGCCTTGAGCATTAACTAAGAACTTAGTGAAGTTCCATTTTATACGTTTTGTGCCAAGAAGACCGGGGGCTTCGTTTTTCAATTCCTCAAAGAGCGGATTGGCATCTGGACCATTTACATTTGTTTTCTTAAATAATGGGAATGAAACGCCAAAATTAAGGCTACAAAATTGCGCAATATCTTCGTCGCTACCTGGCTCTTGATGTCCGAACTGATCGCAGGGAAATCCTAAAATTTCAAAGCCCTTATCGTTGTATTTTTTATAGAGCGACTCTAGTCCTTCATATTGAGGAGTAAAGCCACATTTGCTTGCCGTATTAACAATAAGTAATACCTTACCCTTGTATTGTTCAAGGGTAGTTTGTTCACCGTTGTTCAACGTAATAGCGTGTTCATAGAGCGCCAAAATTATTTTCCTATATTTTTGTTGTTGTTAAGTCTGTTACTCTTAGGTAATCCAACCATCTTTGTTAAGTATCTAGAGTATATTTTGTATGAGTAATTTGAAAGTGAGTTTTTTGGGCTTGGGTGTAATGGGCTATCCTATGGCAGGGCACTTGAGCAAAGCTGGCTATTCGGTCACTGTTTATAATCGTACCTCTCAAAAGGCGCAGGATTGGCTAACAACCTATAACACTGGCGACGCTAAAGTCAGTGCTAGCAATACCGTTGCGCAGGCGTGTGAAGGCGCTGACATCGTATTTATGTGTGTGGGTAACGACAATGATGTAAGAGATGTGGGCACACAGGCGTTAGCAGTGATGAAGACGGGTAGTGTATTGGTCGATCATACGACTGCATCAGCAGATATTGCCAGAGAACTATATAAAAGCTGCCAAGATAAGCAAGTTGGCTTCTTGGATGCACCGGTTTCTGGTGGCCAGGCTGGGGCTGAGAACGGGCAGCTGACCATTATGGTGGGCGGCGATGAAGACGTATACAGCAAGGTTGAGCCGGTAATGGCACATTATGCACGACACAGTCAGTTACTTGGTAAGAGTGGCAGCGGTCAACTAGCAAAAATGATGAATCAGATTTGTATTGCCGGCATCGTACAAGGCTTGGCTGAAGCACTACATTTTGGCCAGCGTGCTGGGCTTGATTGTAATGCGGTTGTCGATGTTATTAGCAAAGGCGCAGCTCAGTCGTGGCAGATGGAAAACAGAGCCAGCACTATGCTAAATAACAGCTTTGATTTTGGTTTTGCTGTTGATTGGATGCGTAAAGACTTAAGTATTGCATTGGATGAAGCGCGTAAGAACGGTTCGACTTTGGCGCTAACGGCACTTGTTGATCAATATTATGCAGATGTTCAAAAGCTTGGTGGCGGCCGTTGGGATACATCGAGTTTGCTTACCCGACTAAAATAACGCTAACAGACTAACAAGAATAAAAGGCCCGCTGGTTTACAATAAGATGTACTAAACAGCGAAAAACAGTGGCGTTCTGGAAGCGGTGCGTTGTTATCCATAACGCAGGTTATGGATGTTGCTTTAGTCATTTGCTAATTAAACATTACAGCGCCTGTTCTTGAGCAGATAGCGTAAGCTGTTCCAAACGGGCCTTGTTAACGTCATTCAAGGGGAGTGACATTATCTTGTCGAGTAGCTGTCTGACGTTAAATTTTCGGTAAACACCTGTGTCTGACTCAATCATGCACTGAAGAAGGTTTAAGCCAAATGCTGCGGTATCGGGGGAGAGTTGGAAAGCATCATAAAAATGCCTCATTGCCTTGTTGAATAAGCCTTCGATAAAGAGTTGTGTGCCGGCCTCGTTTATAGAAATGGCCTGTTCGTGATTTAAACCTAACCTTTCTCCACCCGAAAAAATCAGCTCGTCATTCATAACCTGTTCTGAAATAGCTTGTAACTCTGCGTTTTTGCGCTTAGCCATCAAGAGTAACTCACCAGCTTTGCGTTCATCTCCAAGGCCGTGATGTACTTTTGCGGCAATAACGAGGATAGACGGCTCAGTGCGAAGGTAGTTGTCGACGTAGTCGCTTTCAAGCAAATGTGCTGCTTTTTCTAAGTCGCCGTCCAGCACAGCCGAGAAAGCCAAAAGGTAGTCTCTTTTTTGTAAAGTCTGCGGGTCGCCCTGACTTCTTCCGGCAATGCCTACTAATTTTCTAGCCTGAGACAAGCTTTCTTTTCTATTGGTTTCAGGCGACTCTTCTGCAAGAAACAAATAGAACTCAGCGAGCTCAAACGTAAAGTCATTGAACCTGTCTTTTGCACTGCGATGCATAGCCCGTTTCTTCTGTAAGAGATCGATGGCTTCTACAACCTTGTCCTGCTTTTGATACGCAATGGTTTTTAACTTTGCAGCCGGTAGGCTTAATTCACTAAACTTAATTTCATTTAAGTATTTTTCTACTTGATCGTAGGAGTCTTGTTCAAATGATATGGATGCAAGCCATTCAAATGCCTTGTCGCGAGCCAAGCTAGAGTTAACCATTTGGCTCAAATGGCTTTTGCAATGTGGCCATTGACCCGAAGCGTACTGGCACTTTACTTTTCCCCATTGTGCCCAAAGGACTTTGTCAGAGCGGGTTAACACGTCGTCATAAATACTCAACGCTCGTTGTAAATCACCATTCTCGAAAAGAAGACGTGCATAAAGCTTTCTAATTTCAGCAACAAGCCGAGGAGGAATGCCTTCGGTGATCTTAGCTCTAACGACACTAATTGCTCGGTCAAGTTGTTTGTTATCCAGCGCGTGCAATACGTTTTTAACAAAGTCTCGATAACTTAAGTAATGGTTAATTTGGCGGGTTAGTGAAGCAATGGTGTATGGCTTAATAAGCAAAACGTCAGGCTGTAAATCCATTATACGGCCAATAATTTGCGGTGAGCGATCAGACGTTAAGAAAATAATGCCTGTGCTAGGTCTTATAAAGCCTGCCTCTCTTAAACTCTGGATCCATTCCACGCCTGTTTTGCCTTGACCTAGGTGATAGTCCATTAACAGGAGTTCAAAGTTTTGCTTTTTAAGTGCCGCTTTCAGTTCTACACCAGATGCAAAGCTACTTACCGATAAGTTAGCAATTGACATTAAATGTCCTCGAAGCGCAGTCCGAGCAGTAGCATTGTCTTCTACTATAGCTATTCTGAATTCCACGGCGACCAAACAAGGTTTACTTACATCAACCTAGCTTATCAGCGGCGAGATAAAAGTGCATTATTAAAAAGGATAACTTTTTTTTGCTTCGTGCTGGAATCTATAGAGAAATAGCATTTCTCGTCACAAAATATTTACGTTAACCCTCAATGTTTTTAAATAATAATTTACCTTTACGTTTACGTAAGGGGTAAGTATTGGTTATTGTAGTTCAAAAGCAAATCAATTGAGGGTATGCCTAATGAATTTTGAATTAACCGATGATCAGTTAGCCTTTGAAGACACCGCCCGTCAATTCGCTCAGCAAGAGCTAGCACCTAACGCCGCTATGTGGGATAGAGAACATCACTTCCCAGTAGAAACAATAAAGAAAGCGGGTGAATTAGGCTTCTGTGGATTGTATGCGCCTGAAAGCGCAGGTGGGCTGGGTTTATCTAGGCTCGATTCCTCCATAATCTTCGAGCAGCTTTCAATGGGATGTACCACGACTACAGCTATGTTAACCATACATAACATGGCAACGTGGATGATTGCCACTTGGGGCACCAGTGAAGTTAAAGATATGTGGTGTGACCAACTGGTAACCGGTGACAAACTTGCATCATATTGCCTAACCGAGCCTGGCGCTGGTTCTGATGCAGCGTCGCTAAAAACAAAGGCGACGAAAGCTGACGGTGGGTATGTCCTTAACGGGTCTAAGGTGTTTATCTCTGGTGCTGGCAGTACGGATGTTCTTGTTGTAATGGCGCGTACAGGGGAAGATGGTCCTAAGGGCGTATCTGCATTCGCGGTTCCGGCTAATGCCGACGGGATTGAGTACGGTAAAGCCGAAGAAAAAATGGGGTGGAATGCACAGCCCACTCGTATGATCACGTTCGATAACGTGAAATTAGATGCTAGTTGGTTACTTGGCGAGGAAGGACAAGGCTTTAAAATGGCCATGCAAGGGCTTGATGGCGGCCGAATTAATATTGCAACTTGCTCGGTAGGAACTGCACAGCAGGCGCTAAACGTTGCGCGTGACTACATGAATGAACGTGAGCAGTTTGGTAAACCTATTGCAGGTTTCCAGGCATTACAGTTTAAATTAGCTGATATGGCTACTGAACTTGTTGCAGCGAGACAAATGGTACGTATGGCGGCTTGTAAGCTGGATAATAACGACCCAGACAAAACCACCTATTGCGCTATGGCGAAAAGGTTCGCGACAGATGTTGGCTTCAATGTATGTAACGATGCCCTTCAGCTACACGGCGGGTACGGTTATATCAAAGAATATCCGTTGGAGCGTCACTTCAGAGATGTTCGCGTACATCAAATATTGGAAGGCACCAATGAAATTATGCGCGTTATCATTGGTAGACGTTTGCTGTCAGATGAGAGAAGTGTACTGTAGTACACTTCGCTAACGAACTAATTCAGGCACGATTTAATGGACTATGGGAAGGAGTGAAAATGACAGATGTGGAATCGGTAGTCATTGTTGATGAAATCAAGACGTCTAGCAACGACTACACAATAGGCCGTTTAACGCTTAACAAGCCAAAGGCATTAAATGCATTGGATTTGGAAATGGCTGGCATCATGCTTGACGCGCTTCAGCGATGGCAGTCTCGCAACGATATCGTAGCTGTTGTGATCGATGCTGCTGGCGAGAAGGCATTTTGCGCCGGTGGTGACATAGTGTCTATGTACAAATCGATGGTGGAAGCTAATGGGCAAATTCCAGCTTTCTTAGAAACATTTTTCGAAACTGAGTACACGCTAGATTATACTATTCACAATTACAGTAAGCCTATTGTTGTATGGGGCAGTGGTATTGTTATGGGCGGTGGCATGGGGCTTCTATGCGGTGCAAGCCATCGAATAGTAACCGAAACCTCTCGTCTTGCTATGCCGGAAATTACGATAGGTTTGTACCCGGACGTAGGCGGAAGCTATTTTCTACCTCGCTTACCAGGTAAAGCAGGTCTCTTCCTAGGTTTAACAGGCGGCCAAATGAATGGCTCCGATGCTTGCTTTGTAGGGCTTGCAGACAGTTTGCTGGCGAGTACCGAAAAAGACACTTTGCTTAATACCCTCGTAGAATACACGTGGGAAAAGACCGACAGCGAAAGTTTGGCTTCTAGTGTTTCGCACATTATCGACACAATGAAAACGCCAGAAGAACTTCCCAATGGCAACGTTGAGCCGAATATGGCACTTATTAATGACTTGTGTTCGGCTGACAATGTTACCGACGTAGTTCATGCCATTCTTAACGCAGACATGAGTGAGAATAAGTGGTTACAGAGAGCGCAAAGCACTCTAGCCAAAGGTTCTCCTATCACTATGCATTTGGTTTTCGAGCAATGTAAGAAAGGTGCGAATATGACGTTGGCTGACTGTTTTAGAATGGAAGCTGATATGTCCTGTCGATGTGGAGAAAGTGGTGAGTTCCAAGAGGGTGTAAGAGCGCTTTTGATTGATAAAGACATGTCACCACAGTGGAAATACAAAACAGTAGATGAAGTGCCGCAAAGCGCAATAGCACATTTCTTCACTTCTCCATGGGCTGAAGAGCAACATCCATTGGCAAAGTTGTAGTGTAAAAGTTCTCCAAATAAGCACGAAAGCGCCCAGTATTAGTGTTAACTCGGCGTGTGATGTTGTTACGCTTATTGCCGTAAAGGTGTCGGGTTTGATATCCTTTACGGCAAATTCTCAGTAAAAAGAACCTGTCATGTGGCACTGCCCACTTTGTAAACTCCCTATCTCATTACATACAACGCCTATTCGCTGCGAAAACAACCATACCTTCGATAAAGCGAAATCTGGTTACGTTAACCTTTTGCCCGTTCAATTTAAAAAATCGAAACTTCCGGGTGACGACAAAGCAATGGTGAGAGCCAGAAGGGAATTCCATCAATTAAATGCCTATAAGCCGTTGAAAGATAAATTAGTGACGCTGGTGGAAAAGGTACTAAATGAAACGGCAGCCAATGAAGAAGTATCAAAGAATGCCATAAAGGTTTATGACGCGGGTTGTGGTGAGGGGAGTTACTTGGATGCGATGGTACAAGGACTTTCAGCGAGTGGTTTAAAGGTTGAAGGAGCAGGTAGCGATATCGCCAAAATCGCAATAGAGCTGGCAGCTAAAGCGTACAAACAAGCACAGTTCGTTGTTGCTAGCAGTTTCGATTTACCCCTAAGCGGTAACTCGCAAGATGTGATGATTCAGGTTTTCGCACCTGGAAGTAATGAAGAATATGTGAGGGCTCTTAAAAACAATGGCCTTTTAGTGACGGTCGATCCTGCGCCTGAACACCTGTTTGAGCTTAAACAGCAGGTGTACGACAATCCAAGACAGCATGAAATCGACAACCAAGAACGAGATGGGCTTACACGGGTTTACAATGAATGTTTTTCCTTTCCTATCCATTTCGAAAGCGAAGAACATGCGCTGGCACTTATCAGAATGACGCCGTTTTACTGGAAACTGCCAAACGGCAAAATCGATGAGATTGTTGAAACGTTGAAAAGCGTAACTGCAGACTTCCATATTCAGCTATGGCAAAAAACACCACAGTAATATCTAATACCAGTCCGCATAGATCATTACCCACTCAGCGAGAGTTAAAATGTTCGTAATCGCGGCGTGTTACCGCAGGTATAGTGGTTCTACATCAAGGTGACACAACAAAGAGTACGGACATTTTAAACTCGCCCTTCGGGAAGGTCTGGCAAGCTTCCTAACTTCATTCTGGGAATTTGAAAGGGAACAGCCATTCCTGCATTCCCACGCTTCGCTAGGAAACTTGCCAGCACCTTCTGAGTGGGCAATTATCTTTGCGGATTGGTATATAGTGGATTACCCATCGGATTCAATGGTGGGTAGACATCCACACCTCTAGCTAGATGGCCTGAAACTATAGTCTTTATTAGTTTGCGTCCTTAACACAGTGTGTTGCGAGAACCCGTTTGGGCCGGTGTTTCGTTAAGTGCTGGTTTTCTAGATTATTTATGCAAAACAATTAGATGGGTGGTTATGCGTAACTCATATTGGGTGGTTGTACATAACACCGAAGCGCTTAACGGCAGACTTTCCTTAGTCTGCCGCCAGAATTTTAATTCTGTGTTGAGAATCGTGATAGGTGTTTAATAGCCTGACTTAATAAATCGACATTTAGCGCTTCTTTGCTGCGCTTGCCGGTCGCCATGTCGCTTATTTCATAGCTGCCGTTACTAAGTACGTCAGTACGTTTATTGTCATGGAACACAACAATGCGTTCACCAGAGGTGCTAACTAGCCATGGTCTTGAAGGAGAAAGTAAGCTTTGGCCAGTAGAATAAAACGTAGCAGGGGCGTTACATCCCAATGCTCCTAAAATGGTAGGCGCTAAATCTTCCGTGCTGGCTAAGCTAGCATTCAGTTTAAGGGTACTGTACAGCGTGCCTTTGCCACTTTCGCTACCAAAGCCAGTTGCAACAATCACATCGTGTTTACGCGCTAACGTGTTTTTCACATAGCTTTCGATATCAGCACTCTTCAAAAACGCAATATGCAAACCATCATGATTGTTGCTCAGTGGTTGCAAATATCCCGCTAATTGAGGCAACGGCAACGCTTCATCGCTGTGGATAGAGACCGGCATGCCAGACCCCAATGGAAGCGCTAATAACACCGGACGCTTTTGAGATAAAGCGTCTTGGTATATTTCGGGAACACCAAATAGCGTAGTAGTCATTAAGCCTTCTATGCTGCTGGCCGTCGAATAGTAATTGGCTACTTTGTTTAAGGTGTTGCGCTTGATGTTACTTAAGTCCACCGCCTGTTCGTTATCAGTCTGGACAACCACGGTTAAGTTTCTATTAGTTTCAATAGAACAATAAACCGGCTCGGCTGGGTAAGTAATATTGTGAATATCAGGGTTGAACTGAAGTTGTTTTCTTTCTTCATAAGCCGCTAAGTCAAGCAAGCCATAACGCGACATCGTCGTTTTAGCAGTCGCAGGATAAGAAAGCGGAAACATGTTGTCCTGCTTGATGATAGGTTGATACAACTTGGCATCAGCCCACACGTGTATAGCGTGACTGGTAACAAAACAGCTGACAAAAAATGTAGTAACAGGGATGCCCACTTTATGGCGAGTGAAGCGTTCAACACGTTTCCAGATTGCATTGGCTAAGACCAGCTGGAAGCCAAGCCAAACGATAAACAGAAGAAATAAAAATGCCCACTGTTGCCAGCTTTCTATCGCCATTGTTGACTGAGCTTCACTGCGCAGTAAATCCGCGGCGTGAAAGCTAATATGGAAGCCTGTGCGATTAAATAGCAACGCATCGAAAGCCAAGAGCGCTAGCCCCACAGCTGCAATAATAGACGCGCTGACCTTTATGACTCTGGGGTTGTTAACCAAATAGCAAAGAGGGAGGATAAAAATAACAAAGCCAAAAAAGGTCATAAAACCAATATGACCGAACCAGTTGGCTAGAAGATACAAGGTGCCGACACCTGTGCCAGGCATAGGTGATGAGAAAACAAAAATCGAGGCAATAACTATGGCGATGATAATGTTCGCCAAGGCAAACCAATGCCCCCAATTTACCAGTTTAGTAACACGCTGGCGACGAGGTGATTCGGCAAGTATCATGCAATCCCTTAGCTATTTTTAACGCTTTTCTTGAGTACGTCGGCAAACTGCGTTGCCATGGCTTCGCGATTTTCAGGGGCTACCTGAGTATTTAAAATGTGCGTAATGACATTTCCTAACACCATAAGTGAAAGATCGCGGTTTGCACCGCCTTCTTCAAGGGTTAGAATAACGTTATTCATTAGCGTTTCGAATTCGTCGTTGCTATAGCGGCTCTGTTGGGGCATTGCTACGCCTCTTTTTTATGATTTCTTTGATAAAAAGAATGGTTTTACACGTAAAATGATTATAATCGTTGTTTGAGTGAGTACAATCATTCATTCTAAAATCCCGCAATTCTTTGGATATTTCTGACACTTTTTAAGCAACAGGACACCCGATACTCTATGAGTGCACTGATTCATCACTTTGTTGTACATCGTTTGATTGTAAACAAAGAAGAGAAAATTGAAGCAATTCCACGTGACAACTGCTTAGCTGTTACTCCGGAAATCGAGCTTCTTGCCCATCAAATAAACCACAGTTTCAATGCTAAACCTGGAAAAGGGGTTGGCCACTTCGTGAAGGAAGTTACCCGTGAAGCAAAAGTGGAGAACGAAGATGGCGAAGCGACTACGCAAAAAAGCACCGAGAACGTAGCAGAGTTCGCGGAAGGCCTTAAGCAATACATGGATATTCAAAAAGCGGCGGGTGATAACGTTGAAGATGCATTCCATGCGTTTTCGGTATCAGCGACCAATCGCTTAGTTCGCACTTTGGCAGAAACGGGTACGGTTGAGACCGGTTTTCTTATTTTCTGCCAGTATGAGTATTTAGCCACACAGTATTTGATGATTGCATTGTTAAATACCCGCTCGCACGTTGAAGTGACAAACTCTTTAGACCTTTCCGCGCGTGAACACTTGGATTTAGCAAAAATGCAGCTCGCTGTGCGGTTCGATTTAACCCAGTGGGATATTCAGCCAGAACAGCAGCGTTACGTTAGTTTTATTAAAGGTAGAATGGGACGTAAGGTATCAGACTTCTTTATGCAGTTTGTAGGCTGCGAAGAGCTGGTTGATGTTAAACAGCAAAATAAACAATTGATTTCTACAGTTGATGCCTACCTAGCCAGTGAGTCACTAGACCCGCAAGAGCAGCACCAGCATAGAGAAGAAGTTAAATCATACTTTAAAGAAAAGATTGATGCGGGCGAGAGTTTATCGGTAGATGAACTGGCTAACCGACTCCCACAAAATGAAGAAACTAGCAGTAACTTTTCTGCGTTCACACAGTCTATGGAAGTACCGCTTGAAAAAGAAATTCAGCCAGACCCTGCAGCGCTGAAACAACTTGCTAAATTTACCGGTCAGGGCGGTGGTATATCGCTTAGCTTCGAACGCAAATTAATGGGCGATCGGGTATTTTACGACCCAGCTACGGATACGCTAACAATCCGTGGAATTCCACCTAATTTAAAAGATCAGCTTAATCGCCAATCTTCAATGGACTAGTCGCTGCGAAGCAAAGATAAAAAACGTATACTAGTTAGTAGAATATAAACTCGACTCAAGGGTGTTATGCAATTATTTGTAAATGATTTGACAGTGATGGACTTCTCTTACCTTTGCCCAAAACGCGGCATGGTAGGGGAAAGCTGGATTGTCGATGTGATTTTGGACGGTGAGCTCAACGAAGAGAGCATGGTTCAAGACTTTGGTCACGTGAAAAAGAACTTAAAGCGACTAATCGACGAATATGTTGATCACAAGTTGCTTGTACCTGCTGAATACAGCGGTTCAGAGGTTATTCACGACGACGATTCTGAACAGGTAGAAGCGCGCTTTACCTGCATTGATGGGCGTAGCATCATGCTACATTGCCCCGCTGAAGCTTATGCATTTGTTTATTCTGATGAGATAAACATGGAATCTGTTGGCGTTTACTTAAAAGAAGTATTGGCGACTCATCTTCCAGAAAACGTTGAAAACATTACGCTGCATTTACGTGAGGAAGTCATTAATTCTCCGTATTATCACTATACCCACGGGCTTAAAAAGCACGATGGTAATTGTCAGCGCATAGCGCACGGTCACCGTTCGCGTATTGATATTATCCTTGACGGCAAAGTGTGTGTTGAAAGTCAGCAGTATTGGGCTGACCGTTGGGCCGACATCTATATAGCAACCCGTGAAGACGAAATAGCGTACAGCGACAGAAAGCTTAAAGGTCAAGTATCAAATGAAGCGGATTACTACTGTTTTGCTTACGAGTCGTCACAGGGCTATTTTGAACTATTAATTCCTAAGTCAGATTGTGAAGTCATCGAAACCGACTCAACAGTTGAGTGTTTGGCGCAGTATCTGCTTGAAGAGCAGAAGAAACGCACGCCTGATGGCGTTTGCCAAGTTATTGCTTATGAGGGCGTAGGTAAAGGCGCCACAGTAAAGGGTTAACATTCGACTACTGCTCGTTATAGAGAAAGGAAACATCTATGGCATTCACGCTTTCAAAAAACGCATTGCATAGCGCACTATCTCGTGTAATGAGTTGTGTAGTGGCAATTAGCACAGTTGCCTCTATGTCATTTGCTTATGCAGATGTAGAGTTAAACGGCCAAAACGAAGCGTTATCTAGTCAAGAGCCAGTAAACATTGTGTTGAACGGTAAGTTTACGCAAGGTGCCTTACTGCGCGGGCAAGCTCCCGCTGGGGCCAAAGTAACGCTTAATGGCGAAACTGTTCAAACCAACAAAGACGGAAAATTTGTTGTTGGCTTTGAACGGGAAGCGCCACTGCAGCAAATGTTGGTTGTAAAATTAGACAACGGCCAAAAGTGGCAGCGAGACATTACCCTTGAAAAACGCGAATACAACATTCAGCGAATTGACGGGCTAGAGCAAAAAATGGTTTCTCCGCCAGCAGAAGTGACGGCGCGTATTAAGCAAGACAATATCAACGTAGCTAACGCGCGAAGCGGTAATACTGATTTAGATGCATTATTCACCCGGTTTGAATGGCCTGCGAAAGGCGTTATTTCCGGTGTTTACGGTAGTCAGCGCATTCTAAATGGCGTGCCGAAATGGCCGCATTATGGTTTGGACATCGCCAATGAAACGGGCACGCCTGTGTATGCCCCAGTTGATGGTGTGGTAACAATGGCTGATGATCTCTATTATTCGGGTAACACCTTGATTCTCGACCACGGCATGCGCGTGTTTTCAACGTTTCTTCATATGGATACTATAACGGTAGAAGTGGGTGAAACCGTTAAGCAAGGCGAGCAGATTGGAACGATAGGTTCAACAGGGCGCTCTACAGGCCCGCATCTGGATTGGCGTATTAATTTGGGCAACACTCGTTTAGACCCACAGACTATCATTTCGGGGTCTCCCGAAGAGTAACCATTAATTTGATTTAGCTTTAACAGTCATAAAGAAAAAGGCGCTTTCAGGTAAACTCTCAAAGCGCCTTTTTAGTTTTTACGCTACAGGGCGGTGTTATTTCCCCAGCCACTGATTAAGCTTTTCTTCATCAGTGATTTCAAAATAAGCCATTTCGTTTCTTGCCTCAGTTACCTCAAGAGGCAGCGTTAGAAGTCGCCCGTCACGAATAAGCGTTAATTCTACCTTTGGCGTTTGGGCATTATCTAATAGGCGTTGAAGTTTCTGGGCATTGACGATATGACCGTCTAACGCAATGATGACATCGTTTAAAAGAATACCTGCCTTCATAGCGGCAAGGCCTTCAAATACCTGCATTACCGTAAGCCCAAAAGTGGCTGGTTTTAATGTGGCCCCAAGCTGATTTTTAATAACAGGCAGCGTGGAAACACCACCTTTATCTTCACCTGATACGCGAGCACGAATAGCGTAATTCACGCCCATCTCAGAGACCAATGTCGCTAATTCTACATCGTCTGTGTTATACACCACGCGGTTCAAGTATTCTGAAACGTCGATGTCGAAGTGGGTTTTGCATAAAGATTGGATCACGTCATCAGGCGTACCTTTTTCATCCACGCCATAGTGTTTCCACAATAACTGCATCAAGGTATCTAAATTCACTTGTTCGTTTGACTGCTTACGAAGGAGTAAATCTAACCCAAGGGCGATAATGCCTCCCTTGGTGTAATAACTTACGATATTGTTAGTAGCGCTCGCATCTTGCTTATAGAATTTTGTCCATGCGTCGAAACTACTTTCAGCTGCACTTTGTTTAAAACGACCAGCGTTTTGCAAAAGTCGACTGACATTTTGCGCAACAATATCGAGGTATTTCTGTGGTTCAATAACGCCGGCTCTAGCAAGGGTGACGTCATCATAGAAACTGGTAAAGCCTTCATAAATCCACAGCTGATTGGTGTATGTTTCCTGAGATAAGTCTGGTTTCACCATTACGCTAGGTTTAATGCGCTTAACATGCCATGTGTGGAAAAACTCATGGCTGCACAGACTTAAGAATGTGATGTAGCTGTCGGTTTTTTTCTCACTTTCACCAACTTGAGGAAGGTCGAAGCGAGGGTAAAGAAGGGCAGTAGAATACTTATGCTCTAAACCGCCGAACCCATTGTCGGCAAGCAGCGTCATAAACAGGTAGTTATTAATAGGTTGTGGAGCACCAAACAAATCTAGGTGGTGCTTGCAAATTGGCGTTAAGTCATTTGCTATGCGCTCATAATCAATACTGTTGTTACCTGAGAAAAGTAACGTAACCGTAATGCCGTCAACCTCAAAGCTGTGAGTGTCTGCAATGCCCACATAAATCGGATGGTCAATGAGCTCATCGTAATTTTTTTCAACGAAGTGCCACCGAGACGGGCTTGTGCTTTCACAACGAGAAGGCATTGACGTATAAGCCTTCCAATTCGAGGTTGCAGAATCGCTGTCGTTAAGCTCAATGTCCACCTCACACGGCACATTCTCGAAGCCGGAAACGTTTAGAAACGCACTGGTTCCATTTATAAACGCATATTGGTCGTTCATAAAAGCAGAGCGAATAGATAAGTCGTTGGCATAAACCGAGTAAACGACCGTACATGGTTTTCCATCTGTGTCTATACGCCAAGTTTGTTTATCGAGCTTAGTTACCGAAAGGCTATAAACGCTTCTATCGCCAACATTTTCAGTACTATTACTTTCAGAAGTGTTCGCTCTTAGCTCGATAATGCTTTTTGCAAAATCGCGCACCATGTAGCTTCCCGGGATCCAGCTTGGAAGGCTAAGCTCAATTGATGAGCCAGAATGCTCAGGTATTTGCAGCGCGACAGTAAATTGATGGGCACGCCAATTGGAAATAGTTAACGTATAGCGAAGAGCAGAGGTCATAAACGTCCGAAAAGATAAGCAAAACTATCCCTCAACTATATCAACCTATTGAGTTAATCCCAATAGATTGCCTGCTACTAAGGGGCAATTTTTACGTTTATTGAACATGGTTTTCAATCGTAGTATTGATAAGTTTTTGTTTGATGCGTACATTGAGTTAAATGACATTAAATCCAGCAATAACAAATACAAATGGCTGAAAAAATACAAAGCAATTTACTAAGCGAAGATAATTTGGAATCGTTGCGTACGCTGGTACCCGGCGATACAGTAGATTTACAAATTGCTATGCCTGCAGCGCCAAAGCGTGTGAAGACTGACTACATAGGCATGCTTATTGATGAATGTTTGCTTTTTCATATTCCAACATCGGCGAAGTGGATTACCGTTAGGGATGCTCTGACTGTTGGCAACGATATCGTGGTGCGTTCTGTGCTTGAGGGCGATACTGGCCAGGTTATTGCGTTTAAAGTGAAAGTACTCAAATTGCTTTCAAAGCCATCAGGCTTACTTATTACAACCTTCCCAAAACGTATTGAAAGTATAGGGCTTCGCGCTGTAAAGCGTGCTCAACTTGGCGTTTCAGTAACGTTAGAAGCTGACGTTTATCCCAGTGACGAAAACGTAACGGGGATCATCATAGATTTAAGTGAAAAAGGGTGCAAAGTAGCGTTACAGGTCAAACCGAATTGGCCGGTAATGCTCGATGAAGCTGAGGTTAAGCTAAACTATTCGTTGGACGGTAAAGAAGTAGCGCTTACTGCAAAAGTTAAAAATCATAAGCTTGATAGTGATGTGGTTTATTATGGGCTCGCCTTTACCTGTGAAGAAAAATTGATAAAAACGCTGTTGTCCCGACACACATTGTTAACGTAGGAAAACAATAGTTGGGTGCTCTTTAGATAATAATCAAAATAACAGGCTAAGGGGATCTACATGAGAAGTATTGAGCGACTTTTAATGCAGTACGGTGAAAGCCACCAAAACAAGACCAACGTTATCATCCATGCTATTGCCGTACCCAGCATCTATTTTGTAACGATAGGTTTGCTGTGGAGTTTGCCGGTACCTGAAATGATAGCGCAGTTCGATATAACGTGGGCGCATATCATAGCGGTTCCCGTATTGTATTATTATTTTATGTTGTCTGGTCCGATTGGGGCTGCAATGACCCTCTTAACTATACTGTGTTTCGGTGCAGTTAATACCCTAGACCACTTCAGTATCTCAGTATGGTTATTTTCTCTTGTACTGTTTGTCGTTATGTGGATTTTGCAGTTTATTGGCCATCATATCGAGGGCAAAAAGCCTTCGTTTTTTGACGATTTGCGCTTCTTGCTGGTTGGCCCAGCCTGGTGGTGGGTGCACTGGCTGAAAAGAATGAATATCAGTTACTGAGCTTAATCAGCGAATTGATATAGCCAAAACATGTCTAATTTCAAGATTTTGCCCTGCGACAAGAAGCATAAGGGGCACGACCAAGGCGCTTGGGTCGTGGCAAGGCTTGCGTATAATCTTCTTATAAGTTTTTAAATTGGTAATATTGTGAGTCGCTTTCAGCGTGTAATAGAAAGTAATGAACGTTTATTTTGGACATTGCACAGTGCAGGCTGGGCAGGGTTCGCAATAATTTATTACATCGGATCTTTTCTCCATGATGTTCGGCCCATTTGGGTTTTCATCATCATGCTTAATGCCTATGCAGGATGGTTGCTAACCATTCCGCTTCGCTACATCTATCGATGGGCAAGAAAGCAATCACCGCTCAACATGATCATCATAGTGATTGTGTCGTGCTACTTAATTGCTTTGCTATGGGCCGTGGTAAAAAACATTAACTACTGGGAAATCTACAAGCACGGATATCGCCCAGATGAATGGTATATGTATTTTACCAACACTATTAACTCGCTAATAATGGTGGGGTGTTGGAGTGGTGTGTACTTTGGCATCAAGAACTTCCAAATGCTTCAAAAAGAGAAGCAGAACGCGCTAAAGGCGAGTACCATGGCGCACCAAGCTCACATAAAGATGTTGCGCTATCAACTCAACCCGCATTTTCTCTTCAATACGCTTAACGCTATCTCAACCCTTATTCTTTTAAAAGAGAACGACACAGCAGAAGCGATGGTGTCGCGTTTGAGTGACTTTCTACGTTATTCATTAGACAACGACCCGATAAAGCGAGTACCGCTAGGTCAGGAAATAAAGGCATTACGACTCTATCTAGAGATAGAGAAGGTACGTTTTGACGATCGTCTAGAAGTGCTATGGGACATCGATGAAGGGTGTGAAAGTGCACTTGTGCCGAGCATGATCTTGCAGCCCATTATTGAAAACTCAATAAAGCACGCCATATCTAAGATGGAAAATGGTGGTCGTATAGCGATTACGGCACGTACATTTGGCAATGATTTGTTAATGGATGTTGCCGATAACGGCCCTGGTGCAGATATCAAAGACGGAACACTTAGTCGAGAAAACGGCGTAGGCCTAGCCAATATAAAAGAGCGTTTGCAATCCCTCTATCATCGTAATTTTGCATTCTCTATAGAACACAATCAGCCTTCAGGCGTGCGAGTTAGAATACGCATTCCCTATGAAGTTAAGGACGTATAACATGACAAAGCAAGTGATTAAAACCATTGTAGTGGACGACGAACCTTTAGCACGCAAGGGCCTTCGTGCCAGGTTAGAGCGTCATGATGATGTGCAGGTGCTTGCAGAGTGTCAGAACGGCCTAGAGGCTGTAAGTAGCATTTCTCAACATCGTCCAGATTTGGTGTTCTTAGATATTCAAATGCCTGGCTTAAACGGCTTTCAGGTTATTCACAAGTTGCGCGAACTGAAACAGCCCATTCCCATGATCGTTTTCGTAACTGCTTATGACAGCTACGCAATAAAAGCGTTTGACGTGCATGCTTTAGATTATCTGTTAAAACCAGCAGACGACGAGCGCTTAGGTGCGGCGTTAAACAAAGTACGTGAATATTACTCAACTCAGCATCAAGATGAGCAGTCACAAAAATTGGTAAGCCTTGTTGCTGAACTTACTGGCGATGATTGCGAAGAGATTTTACGCAAGTTAGCTAATGGTGAGCCGGTTGAAACCAATCCATACCCAGATGTATTGGCTATTAAAGATGGCTCAGAAGTAACGCGCGTAAACGTTCAAGACATTCAATGGATTGATGCTGCAGGTGATTATATGTGCGTTCACGCACTGGATGGCATGCATATAATGCGCAAAACCATGAAAGAACTTGAACAGGAACTCAACCCACAGTTCTTCGTTCGAGTGCATCGTTCAGCTATTGCTAATATCCGTTTTGTTAAAAAGTTAGTGAGCCATATTAGTGGCGAATATCATTTAATACTTCAAAATGATACAGAACTTAAAGTGAGTCGCAGTCATCGTGATAAAGTGAAAGCGGCAATGAAGATGTAAAGAAGCTTGAGCATTAAGTACTAAAAGGCGGTGTTTTATTATAAAGCACCGCCTTTTTTGTTTTTACAGTCTACAAATGTTTCAGGTTAAACAGCGTCTGAACCATCTTACTTAGTCGCAGCTGTATCTTTCGTTCATTAGGGTACGCATAGCGTCAACCCGGGCTTGATTGAGAGGCTTTGTTTCTTCCCAAGTTTTGGATAGGGGTACGGTAATAGGGCGCTGATTAACTTCACCAACCATTATGTTGGTGAGGTCGCTTCCTACTAAGCTTATGGCGAATTCGCCAAGAGTAGTGGCGAGTAGTCGGTCCTGTGCTACCGGCGAGCCGCCACGTTGGACATGTCCCAAGGTTACTGGCCTAACGTCGTTGATATTGTGATACTGCAAAGCTTCGGTTAATCCTGTTAAGCCATTAGGCCAAACGTTTTCAGCTACTACAACAATAAAACTGACGGGCCCTTTCAGAGCACGCTGCGCTTTTATCTGGTTTACGATCTTTTTGATTTCAGTCTCAGCGGATTCAAAAAACTCAGGAACAACCACATAGTCAGCCGCAGCGGAAAGGGCACCATTTAATGCTAAAAAGCCAGCATTGCGACCCATTACTTCAACAAGGAAAATACGTTCGAACGCATCAGCTGTATCACGAACTTTATCGATAGAACTCATGGCGGTATCTATTGCGGTAAAGTAGCCTATAGTGGCATCAGTACCCGCTATATCGTTATCAATTGTTCCCGGAATACCAAGAATCTGGCCATCCCATAGTTCGCTCAACTTTGCTGCGCCGCGAAAAGATCCGTCACCACCGATTACAATAAGTGTGTCGACCTCGGCCTGTCTCAAATTATCAGCCGCTTTGATAAGACCTTCACGATTTTTAAATTCTTTACACCTTGCGCTGTGTAGTATGGTGCCGCCTTGCTGGATAAGATTGTGCGTTGAATCAAGAGATAGAGGAATAAACTCTTGCTGTAGTAATCCGTTGTAGCCGTGCTTGTAGCCAAGCAAGGTAAAATTAGCTTTCTGACACGCAATAATTGCGGCACGTATACATGCATTCATACCTGGGGCGTCGCCACCAGAGGTTAAAATTGCGACACGTTTTGACACATTAAAGTCCTTCTTTTTACAGGCAATGCCATTAAAGTAGAGTAAAGGCTGTGCAACGTAAAGTTCTCTATTGCGGATATTTACTGCGTAATATCAAAGTAAAATTCAATTTTTCGGTACACAGCAATAAGCGTTTTTGCTTGTCACGACGTAACTAACGTAAAAAAGGAAATACTATGCGTTCATTGTTGGTTGTTGTCTTTATTATTTTTCTTACTTCATGCAGTTCTAAGCTGGCCTATAACAACCTAGATTGGTGGGTGTATTGGTACATGGACGACTACATAGAGCTTAAAGATGAGCAAGAGGAGAAGTTTGATGCGCATTTACAAAACTGGTTGAGCTGGCACAAGAAGAGTGAACTTACTCGTTATAAAGCGCAATTAGAGGATATAAAAAAGCAGATTCAGAATGACACCCTTAATTCGAGTATTGTTTATAACAACCTTGAGCTAGCTAGATCGCATTGGGAGCGCGTACGAGACGAGGTCAGTCCTGAACTAGCGGCTATAGCTAAAACACTCGATGATGAACAAGTTGTCACCCTATTTGCGGCATTAGAAAAAGACAATAAAGAAGAAGAGGAAGAGCGACAAGAGGCGCTGGAAAAGTCTGAAGCAGAGAGACTTAAAGATAGAATTGAGCGAATACAAGAAACAATAAGTGAGCGTATTGGAGATCTAAGTAAAGAGCAAAAACAAATTGTTAGCACCTACGCACAACAGTTTATTTCTACAGGTGACGCTTGGATAACGTATCGCAGAAACATTCAAAATGCGGCAAGAAAGCTATTCGTTTCGCGCAAGCAAAACGAAAGGTTTGAGCAAGAATTGGTGTCGCTAATGCAAAATCCGGATAATTATAAAAGCGATGTGTACAAGCAAAGTAGTGCTCATAATATGACTGTGACAGCAACGCTACTGGCCGAGATATTTTCAACTCTTTCAGAGAAACAGCGTCAAACACTGATTGAAAACGTGGATGAGCTAATCGAAACGGTTGATAATTTTATGGATTAGTTAGTAATGCTTTGGCTCAGTACTCATTCAGCTCGGTCGATACAGTACTGGTCTTCTCGTAATACAAGAAGAAAAGTCCGACTTATGGTGGTAGCACTCAGTACTAAATAAGGTATTAAGTTATAATTCTTTCCAGTCGATTTTAAGAACTTTACCTTCTTCGTTAGCAACGAAAAGGGGAAGTTCGGTCAATTTAGTGTTTTTTTGTTTTAATGTTTTAAGGTTCTCGTAGGAATACTGCCTCTGTATATGCCACTCTACCTTATTCCTTGATTTGTATTCTAAATCAATATTCCACCTACCCAGATAAGAAACCGCGCTTGGTTGAAGCGAGAAAAAGCAGCCATCGCATTCAGGTTTTTTAAAACGTCTTACCCCAATGTTCGAAAAAGCTGGAGTTATCGATTTTAGATAGTATTTGCCAGTTTTAACTTTGACGAGTTTTGGGAGGTGTTTCTCGTTAGCTTGACTACCCTCGAATTGCTGTGTGCTAGGTACTTTTAATCCGCGAATAACAAATATTTCACCACTGTTTAGCTCTTCAAATGTCATTCTGTGAATACCAGCATCGGCTAGTACGAAAGACTCGTTCTGACTTAGCGCCTGTTCATTGGCGCTAACCTCGTCGATTAAAATTGCCATCAGTAAAAAAACTAACAATCTCATAGCTCACCAGTTTTCTAATTCAAAAGCCAATATATTTAGAGAGTTCATCTCTAAGGTTGGTGTATTTTTCTTTGTAAGGCGCCTTAAGTGACATATCGTCAATCAATTTAAACAACCGCTTACACTCATTAATGAGTTTCATTTCGGCTTTATCTTCTTTGATTGCAATTTGTAGAAGACATTGCAATAGATTAAGCGCAACCCCTGTATTTACAGGAGCAAAGCCTTGAGCAAGGGCAAACGAAGCTTTAGCACGTTCGTAATCTTGCTGCTGATAGTGTTGAATGCCTTCGCGGTTGAACTGTTGATAACTGGCTAAGTTTTTCTGAGCATTGAGGGCTTGCGCATCCAGCATGTTTAAACTGTTTTGGTCGAGCTCATCCTGTCTTGAAGTTAAAAGTGCATTCAATTGTAGCGCATCATCAAACTCCCCCAGTTTATACATAACGTTAATACTGTCAGGAATAAACGCGGTAGGAACTTCCGTGTACTTATCGTCAAGAAGTGTTTGTGACGTTGTTAAGTGGCGTTTGGCATCAATCAGTTTGCCGTCTATAGCGCTAATTCTAGCGTTGACGATTGTACCAAATATATCTACGTCAAAATCTCTGTCCATTTTTTGAAGATGTTCATCAAACTTTCCTCGTTGCAGAGTTAGTAATGCTTCTTGCTGATACTTATTGCGCTGGCGCTTGTCGTCTGCAAACTCTGCGACATCTAAAAGGCTTCGGATAATACCGCACCAGTGTAAACTTGTTTTGTGAACGGTTCGTTTCGATAAATCCCAGATCGCTTGGCTTGAACTCGCTGCCAGCACTAAATCGTCATTTTGCCGACCTATTTCACAGGCTTTGAAATGCCTGGGTAAGGAGTAGGGCGACAGTTTTATTGCCTCTTTTATTGCATCTAGTGCTTTGTCGCCAGATGTCGTGGCTTGGTGTGCTTGCGCAAGAATATCGTGAGCGTCTGCATTGAACCGGTTACGCTTTAGCGTTCTCTTGGCAATTGAAATCGCTTTCTCATATTCCTTTAAAAGCAAGTAAGTTTTTCCAATAGCTATTTGCGCCCACAGCACGGGTTTTCCGTCAATGTAGTCACGTAACACATCTAGCGCTTTATCGGGTTGCTTTATACGCCAGTATAGCTCGACTAATAGCTGTTCACAGTGACCTTTATAGTGGGAAGGGGCGTCAAGTAACGCTTCGATATGGTCGATCGCACTGTTTATTTCACCCTGTTCAACGAGACTAAACGCTTGCTGGAGAAACTGTCTTTTTTGCCACGCACGAACAATACGAGACTTCAGCTGAACTTGAGAAAAGGGCTTAATTAAAAAATCATCTGGTCTACGTTCAATACTGCCCAACACTACCGGTCGAGCGCTATCTGCGCTTATCAGAATGAACACCGATGTGGGACTGATAAGCCTTCGAGTGCGCAACTCTTCAATGAGCTCATAGCCATTTTTGTTGTCAGCTCCCAAGTGTAGATCACAAATGACAATATCAAACTTATGCTTTTTACATAGTGATACCGCTTGTTCAGCAGATGACTTCGTAACTACATCAGATGCGCCCATCGAATGCATCAGCCCCTTCAATAAAAGAAGGAAAGGGCGTTGGTCTTCAACAATCAGTACTTGTTTGTTGCTAAATTGCATTTCAAATCCATGAATGAGCGCGCGATTACTTTATAGGAGTATATCTAATTTTAGATAATAAGCTTAAGAAAAACATTATCTTGCCGAAAACATAAGTATACATATGAAGTTGTAAATAAGAATGTCGCAAGAAACTGTCGAAGCTCGTGAGCAAATACCTATTGACCCCAGTATATACTGGGAGCGCAGTGGTGTGCTTGCTAAAGCATCTGCGCAGGGAGCGTTGTTCTCTTTATATCTTGCTATGCAACAACATAGTGTGGCTGAGCCATTTGAAATTGAAGCGGTAGCGTCAGAATCTGATGATAAAATCAGCATCGAATCCAAGCTTGCATCGTTAAATTATTATAGAAGACCATCGCTAGCCGCTAATGAAAGCGAATGGGGCAGAATGCGCGTTTTGTCTGAGTTAGTATCTCAAGACTATGCGGCAGCAAGGTTATATTTAAGTATTAATCCCTCTCCACTTTCACAAACTGATGATGCTAAACGTCTACCCGACGATGTAGTAGATAATTGTAGTTTGGCAACACAAAAGCGGTTGAAAAAGGAATACGCTAACACCGTGAAGGAAGATAATACGCTGCTATACGATATCCTTTCATCACAAGATAAAGAATACCATTCACAACAAGAAAATTCGTCACACTTCACATCTTTTGAGAATATTGCATAGCAGTTATTTCAATTCGTTGTTGCGTGCTAAGTTTGGGTTGACGTGCGAGCGCTAATTCGTATCCGCCCTAGTTTTTATCATTCCTTTTTGTTATATTGCGCGCCGCATTTTTGCACTGGTCTTACGCTCCAATCAGCAAAGGTTAAAATATGTCTAAATATATTGTATGCGCAATGTATAAATTTGTTGCGCTTGAAAACTTCAAAGAAATCCGCCAACCGCTTCTCGAAACAATGGAAGCTAATGGCATTAAAGGTACACTTCTTCTTGCCCACGAAGGGATAAACGGTACGGTTTCTGGTACCCGCGAAGGTATCGACGCATTACTTGCTTATTTAAACAGCGACGAGCGTATTAATCCTATTTCTTGCAAAGAATCTCTTCACGATGAACAGCCGTTCTATCGCACCAAGGTAAAACTGAAAAAAGAAATTGTGACCATGGGCGTTGAGGGTATTGACCCTCGCAAAACCGTTGGTACTTACGTAAAACCTAAAGACTGGAACGCACTTATTAGCGACCCAGATGTTACGGTTATTGACACGCGAAACGGTTATGAAATTGAAATTGGTACGTTCAAACACGCTATCGACCCTAAAACAGAAACGTTTCGTGAGTTTCCTGAATACGTAGCGAAAGAGCTCGACCCGTCAAAAAACAAAAAAGTGGCTATGTTCTGCACCGGTGGTATTCGCTGTGAAAAATCGACGGCTTACTTGAAAGAGCAGGGGTTTGACGAGGTTTATCACTTAGAAGGCGGTATTCTACAGTACCTTGAAGATGTACCGAAAGAAGAGTCATTGTGGGAAGGCGATTGCTTTGTATTTGATAATCGCGTTGCAGTTAACCATGACTTAGAGAAAAGCCATTATGAGCAGTGCTACGCGTGCAGACTTCCAATTACTGAAGAAGACAAGCAGAGTGATAAGTATGAGCCGGGTGTAAGCTGCCCACACTGCTTTGGTACCCATACCGACGATCAAATTGCTCGCTTTAGAGAACGTGAAAAACAGGTTCAGCTGGCAAAAGAGCGCCAACAAGAGCACGTAGGAACGGAAGCGCGTTTGACCATGGAACAAAAGCGTCAGGAAAAAGCAGAAGCTCAACGTTTACGCGCACTTAAAGCAAAAGAAAATCAGGCGTAGACAGCTAGAAAGAAGGGCGTTACACTCGTGCTTATTGCAGTTGAAATAAGGAATGCGAGTGAGCACTCAACTTTCAGAATCTAAAATTGAAGAAATTAGAAAGGACTTCAGCTTTTTCGATCGTGATGGCAACGGCCAAATCGATTTGCCGGAGTTCATCGAGCTTCTAACCGTTATTTCACCAAAAACGAAAGCTAGCCACGTACAAGAAGGCTTTAAGCTTATCGATAGTAACGACGATGGTTACATCGACTTTGAAGAGTTTTTGGAGTGGTGGCAAGAAGGATGGTGGGAATACTAAGTTTAAACTTAGTAACACTTATCGTCGACTGAGGTTTTTCGACACGCTAGGCTAAGCGTGGAAACGAGGGCTAGGCCACGTAAAAGAGCCAATTGAAAACGAGTGCTTTTAAGCACTCGTTTTTTTATGTGTTGAGCTTGGCCATTCGTGTTGGGAGTGAGATATAGCTTCCTTTGAATAGCCTTCAATGTCGGCTTCGAGCGTAAAGCGGACGTCTGACATAACTCAGTTAGATAACCGCGTCAGGGGCAATGGAGTCTGTCGAGATAGCCACAAAAACTCACTTTCACTCGTCCGATAAAAGCTTTCCTTTTACGGACTGCCCATATTTTTACTTAATTTGAGTCCAACGTAGCGGTGTAATGAAGTTGGCAGAGTTATGTTCGAAGCATTGTAAGGCGTTTACCGCAAGAGCTTTACCTGAGTTACATCATAATCGCGAGCAAGCCATAAAGTGTCGTTAAATTTATCGAAGAGTGTCAACCACTTCTTATCAATGTTTCCCAGTACCCGCTTGGGTGTTAAGTTTAGAACAAATGCTTTATCACCCGATAGAGAATAAAAATGAATGCTATAGGGACTGAAGATTGTTTTAACCATCAGGTGTTGTTTATCTGAAGAAAAGCTCCCATGGCCGTGTTCAGTCGAAGTCACGTTAGAGATACCATCATCATTGATCACCGTTAGGTGCGTTGATCGCGAAGGGCACGGCTCTCTTTTGTGCCATAGTGATGGGCAATTAATGGCGAGCACAAGAGGCCTTTTATCAAAACAGATGTCACTACATTCGTGATACCAAGCTGTGTTGAACGGAAAAGCATACAATGGGGAATAATGAGCAAGGTTGTTATTTAAACTTATTTTTGAAATAAACCGTCCTCGTCTTTTATAAAAGAAATCTTCGAAAATTACGTGGATTGTACCAGTGTGTTCATCCATGTGAGCTTTTACCGGTGACGTTGAACGGTTTGCAGCATCCATTGGAAACGGTTCGGCGAAAGGATATGTTTGAAAGTGACTATCTGAGAGCGTATAGGTAACAACATTATCGGGGAATACACAGCCGAATCCAGATGTAGTTTTAAACAAGGCAGCACATGAGAGTTCTTCTAAGTCATACGATATCGTGTAGGAAAGAGGAACAAAGTTACCTTCTTGCAACGCAATAAATTGATACCCACTATCTTGGCTCCAACTCAAGGCCACGCAGCGTTCTTCAGGCAATGCCACGATGTCTATGACTGTCATTTGTAAATCATATTGATGAGTGATAGTTGATTTGGCTGCCATAGCTATTCCTTTAGATGCTTGTTCGCATAAATTGACCTGATATAAGACAAATTAGCTCTACACATTACCCTATGTTACAGGTGGCTTTCAGAGTGGGCTAGCGTGTTAAAGTTAAACGGAGGAATTATTTTGGTTTTACGTAATATATTAGTCGTCATCTTTACCTGTAGATGGGAGATTAGTACAGGAAAACTGTGATTGGTGTGCCAGTACTCTCGTCATGAAATAGCTTATTACTCCAGTTCGTTCCACCTCATGATGATATTCAATATACGATGAGTGAAAATATATAAAACGCATCAATTAGGAGGTTCGCAAGCTCCCTGAGACAATAACACGTGGGCTCAGTCGCTTCGCTCCAATTTTAGCCCACGTGTTATTGCCCCTAAGCGGGGCGTTAGGCGTCATTTACTCACAGCAATAAATGGTGATTCGGATGTGACATTACAGCATCAAGGTTGTTTCGCTAGGTTGTCTTTACAGCTTGCTTTTTTGATAGTTTCAACGGCTTTAGCAACGCGCTTTTCATCAATATCGCAACGCAAATATTCAACATCACCAGCTTTCTAAACTCGCTCTTTTATCCAGCAATGTCGTTAACATCTGGCATTTCGCACAGGGTTGTTTTATCTTAAATTCAATAATTTAAATAAGTGGTCTTATCGGCTAGTGGTAGCAGCAAAGCTGCGTGCGTTCATTTGTACGCCTAACAAAACGCTGTTGGCACTCCCTTCGGTCGCTGGGACACATTCATGCGGGGCGGCTTCGCCATTATGCCCCACATGCCTGCGCCCCTTATTTAAAAGTTAAGTCTCACGGAGGAGTAATATGAAAAATTTATATCTCATTGTCTTTATATGCCTAACAAGTAACTTTTCATTTGCTAAAGATGATTACTTCAGTCTGCGTCAAGAACTAAATCAGATGATGGAACTGGATCATAGTACATTACACGGAAAAACTGATAGGGATTTCGAAAAACTTCGCATAGAGCAAGCTAATAGAATCGAAGAAATTGTTACTGAATTTGGCTGGCCCACTATCGATATGGTCGGAAAAGATGCTTCGCAGGCAGCATGGATAATTGTTCAACATGCCGACTACAACAAAGAGTTTCAAGACAAAATGCTTAAAATCATGCGCTCTTTAGCGTTAGAAGGAAAGATTAATCCTGCTAACTACGCATACCTTTATGATAGGACTCATCGCCCACAGCTTTACGGAACCCAAGGCAAATGTGATGGCACTGATTTCACACCATTTCCTATTCAGGACATTGAAGATATTGATAATAGAAGGCGTGAAATGAAAATGACTACAGCTCAAGCCTATTGGAATATGGCATCAGAGAGAATGTGTGGTCGTAAGTGAGACTTAACAACGCGCTTAAGTCACTCCCTGCCGTCGCTGGGACACATACGCGGGGCCGCTTCGCGATTATAGCACCACATATGTGCCCCATAGCTTAATTTTAGGCCTATAGAGGTAAAACATGATTTCAGAGGCAGATTGGAAACACTTCAAACAAGTTAAGGCAGATGCATTAGATAAATGCTGCCAGCAAGTTTTGGACGATGTGCGTAAAGGAATCGATGATCCCGAACTTTCAAATCATGCAAAATATCTTTATTTGTATAAATTGATGGAAAACAGCGACAAACGTATCGTCAACATATTCGATTACAATGCAAGGTCTAAAGCTATGCTGCAACTTGCATTAATGAAATCAGACGGCCTTCTAGAAGCTAAACAAATTAGTGGCTTCTCAGATGAGTTACAAAGTTTTATTAATAGCCGTGACTAACTTATCAGCACGGCCTAACAAACAAATTATGGCACTCGCTGTCGCTCGCTGGGACGCAAACACGTGCGCGGCTTTGCCATATTAGTAAGTTATGTGCTATTTGTAGCAAGAATTTTCGTAAAAAGCGCTTAATCAAAAAAACTTATTTTTAGATGAGTAAAACAAGGATATTAACTCAATGAAAAAGAAAATTTTTATAATTTCAATGTTGTGCTCTTCGAGCGCTTTAGCAAAAAATGCTGTAATAGAGGAAGTACTAGCAGTTGAGGATGAGTCAGTTTCTACAGTGTTACTTCAATCGTGCGACGTTGAAATAGCTAGCGCCAATAATGACGAACTTAGAAACAAATCTAAAACGTAAAGATTATTACAAGTAAAAGTCGCTAATAATGTCTATTATGCTCCAAGTATTGCATTGTTTGAAAGAGATCAAGGTAACTGCGAATTAGTAATTAAAGGCTTGTTACATAAAGAGACTTCGTGACAACCTAACAATGTCAAATTTTGTAAAACGCTGGTCATTTGGGGAAGCACATGACAATCGCAAGCAGCGGACGGATGTCTTCGAAAAGCAATTTCATATTAATGGCTGAATACAATAAATGGATGAACGCATCTATTTATTCTGCTGCGTCGAATTTAGGCTCAGAGGAACTTGCCAAGGATAGAGGGGCTTTCTTTGATTCTATCATTGGTACACTCAATCATATTTTGGTGGCAGATATAATTTGGCTTAAACGTTTTGCCACTCATTCTAAAACTTTTACTGCATTAGATTCGTTAGCATCGAAGCCTAAGCCTGAAAAACTAGACTCACTTTTGTTCTCAGAGCTCGCCCTGCTTAAACAAGAAAGAGTAAGTCTGGACAACACAATCTTGAATTTTGTTAATCAGCTTTCCGAGGACATTTTAGCAAGTAACCTAAACTATCAAAATATGAGAGGCGTCTCGCATTCAAAATGCTTCGCACATCTACTGCTGCACTTCTTTAACCATCAAACTCATCATCGTGGACAGGTTTCTACACTGTTGTCCCAACTTAGTGTAGATTTAGGCGTCACGGATTTGCTGGTTAAAATACCCAACGCTTAAAGGGTATAACACATATGAGCCTCCGGGCTGTCAATGAAAAAAGATAGTCCTTTGACCACTATTTCAAGATCAATACCGTTGCCTTTTTAGAACTCGTTTACTTCGTTTGTCATGGCTGATGTTAGGCAAATCGCCTACGTCAAACACATATAGAGGCTCTTGTTGTTGCTCTTTTCAATTCCTTTTGACTGGCAACGGCACTAGACATTCATCGGTTAACCTTCCTCTGTCCTATTCAAAGCTAAGTGGCTGCATTGACCAGTTAGTATCAGGTTCAGTGAAGGTGTAAGCAAATTCATAAAAAGGTAGTGATGCGCAACAGTGACATGTCTAATCAAACCAACAGGTTCTGGCATGCAGGTATATTTATCGATGCTGCTTTTGCGGAGTACTGCGCGATAAAAAAGATACTCACCATTAAACCAGTTAGACGTTTAAGCTCATGCCACCGTGCGACTTACCCGTTTAAAAAGCGTTCTTCATCGAATACCTGCTGATTCTTCAACATAAAATAAGTACACCGCCCGATTTTGTGAGCGAGTGCAGATAAAGCCTTCGCCTTGCTCATTCTCTTTTGAAGCTTTGCTAAATACCGTTTGGCGTTGTCATTACCTTTAAGGTACAACACCGCTGCTTCACTAAATGCCCATTTCAAATGTGCATTGCCAATCTTATTCCCCTGCGTACCGTGTGTTTTACCGGCCGACTCAGCTTTGCATTTTACTAACCGTGAATACGAGGCAAACTTTTGAACTGATGAAAACCGCTTAATATCACCAACTTCATACAAAATGGTGAGGGCTAGAATTTTCCCAATACCTGGAAACGACTTGAGAATATGTAAATCTGTAGCGCAGTGTGTCTGTGCCTGAGTCTTTACATAATGTTCAATCTTGTAGAGCTCACTCACCATGGTTTCGATAATGTTTAGGTTTAAATCCATGCTCTTCTGCACTGCTTCGTCTGGAAAAAAGTGGCGCATCTTTTCTCTATCAGGAGAGTTTCTTAGATCTAACCGCGTTTCTAATACGGGTAAGTTGTATTGACTGACTGTGCTGGCAACATGCGCTTTCAGCTGGGCACTCATTCGCATTATGTGCGTGCGCCGACGCAGCGCATCACGAATTGAGCGATGCTCCTTTGAATAAGCATGCGCTAGAGGGAAATTCCCTCCCCGCATTAGCTTCGCTATCTTTAGCGCGTCTATTTTATCGTTTTTCGTTTTACCGGCATGTATCGCTTTCATGTAAAGCGCGTGGCCAAGAATAAAATCAATATTGTGCTCTTCACAAAAGTCAGACACCCAATACCAACAGTGCATACATTCCACACCAACAACGATATTGCCTAGATATGGTTTTAGAAGCGCTAACAGTTTATCGGGTGAATCATCGATTTTTTCGTGAACGAGAATGTTGTTTTCATTATCAATGATGCAGACATAGAGCAGTCTTGTGTGAAGATCGATTCCACAATAGTACGGATGTGTATTAGTATAAAAGTTCATTGAGTTTTCTCCCTTGGTTTGGTCGCCTATTAGGATAAACTCTGTTTATGCTGATAGGGAGGAGGCTCAATGATTATCAAACCGCTGTAGACGCAAGCGGGTTGGGACATATACTTGTAGGCTTCCCTCTCTGCGCTCAGTATTATAGCTTACGTCTATTTGCCCCTTAGTGGGGCTTTAAATGCCACAAGGAAGGTACATGTTTAAACTTTTATGGTCTTTTATTTTAATTATTTCTCTATCATTCGTGCCAGCGCAGGGTGGTGAAACAACTGTCGATTTAAACGAAAACACAGTAATTTATCACGGTAAATTATCGCCATCAGCAAATCAGAAACTTCTTTCAATTCTGAAAAGTGGTAAGAGTAAAGTTGAATGGCTGTCTATAACGTCCGAAGGCGGTGAAATCAATCATGGAATGGATCTTGGTGACATTGTTCATGACTATGATTTAAAGCTTGAGGTCAATGAGTATTGTCTCTCATCATGCGCCAACTATGTTTTTTCTGCAGCAAATCATCACAGTATTTCAAATCACGCAGTTATTGGTTTCCATGGTGGTACAACCGGGATGGAGAAAGAAATAACATCGTTTATTGATGCTCTTCCAGAGGAAGAGCGGGAATTAACAAAGCAGAACTTAGAAAAATATATGAAGTCAGCTGTAATTCGTGAGCGAAACTTCTTCGAAAAAATTGGTGTGGACCAGCGAATAACAACACTAGGACAATCTTCCGAATATAAAGAGTTCGCAGAGAAAGAAGACTTTATCGGCTGGTACTATTCACTCGAAGGGCTTGCTACGCTGGGCGTTTCTAACATTGATGTAGTAAACCCTCCTTGGTCATATCAACATTTGAGCGAAAAAACTAAGTTTTTCAAAGTCAGAGTAGGCGGCATTTAACATTGGGTTATGTCAGCCCATATGAATACGAAGCAAAATACGCTTAACATGGCCGTCCACTTTTAATGGGGAAGACCAATGCTTTTCAGAAAGTTCATCAATAAGGAATGTTATGAATCTAAATGCAACATTTTGGGGGCAAGCACTCTTCATCCTCGCGTTAGTTGTAATTTTTTTTACCATCAAATTTGCTAAAGGAAAGGCTGACAATATCGGGTTGGTTGTCATTTACGCCGTCTTGCTCAACTTCTTGATTCCGCCTGTTGGGTGGTTTTATTGTTACCGATGGGCAAGTAAATAATTGCCTAGAACAAATATCATCCTCTTTGTAGCTAGTTTTTTACTAAAGTGAGGTGTGAAAGGTTTTAATTTGTACACATATAACAAGCCAATGAGCACGTTCGCTGCGACGTTAGCTACAGAACTTTGTAGATCAGTTAAGGTCGAAGTTTGGGACAGCAAAATACGTTAAAAGGAATTACCATGAACAAAAGAGCTCTTTTTATTGGCTCAGCCACTTTGCTATCTTCACTGTTAGCCTTTCAATCATTTAGTAACCCAGCTCCCTTAAATTCAGTCCAAAAATGCGCATCTCTACTCCCAAGCGGCTACAACTTTTCCATGACCATAAATGCTAAGATAGATACGACAGCTGACAAACCAGTAGTGTCAGGCATTCTAGATTTAACAGACGGTACCGAAATACTCCCCCCTGAATTAAGTGCGAAAGTAGAGACTTTCAAACAATGCGTAGTAAAGCTGATGAAATAGACAACACGGCTCACGTAGCCTTAAGCCATGTGCTTTCAAAATAGATGTCGGCCTTACTAATCAGCCAAGTTCGTCTCACGACTGTATCTTCCCTAGGGAAGACACAATGTTAAGTCGTTATTTACCTCTGGTAACTATCTAACGGGATATTTATGAAAAGTAAAAATGTAAAGGTAAAAGCCAGAATAGCCAAGTTATTGCTTTCATTTTGCTTTGTAGCCTGGGGAGTCACTTGGGCTTATGCATTTATTGCAGATGAATGGGGGCTAATCGCAGGATTTTTTAAAGGCTTAGTACTTGGAGGCTGTCTCGCTGTCATTCCCGCTTCATATGCGATTTATTCATTAACACAAACTAAGTTACCAACGTTAAAAATAGTACTCGGTATATCACTAACTTGGTTGTTTATTGTATGCAGTTTATATTTGGTTTAACAGGCCGTAATCTACCAAGTTTCTTTCACAGGATTGTGAGTAGCCAAATCAATCTAAGAGGGATTTATGCAGACCCCGCTAATTATTGTTATTCCAGTAGTTGTTGTTTTGCTGATTATTGGAATTCTAAAGCTCAAACCGTTGTTCAGTTATATGGCAATTTTTGGCTTAGGAGTACTGTCTTCATTCGTAGTGGAGTTCTTTTTTTGCTCTGGCCTGCAAACACAGTGTGAAGCAGATGCGTTAAATATGGTGGGCTTTTTCTTCCATTCTTTTTATGTAATAGCAATTTGTTCAGTTTTTTACGCTATTATGCCTCACGCTTCAAAACAAAAATCGCAGTAAATGTCTTAACAAAAAGACGATTAAGACTATAGTGTGTAATTCAGAAAATTTGATTCTATAGGCTGTAGTTCAAGTAAATAAAAAATAATTCGTTGAAACCAATGGATATTGAAACGAGTAGAGGTTAGATGTCTACATTCGGTGAACTTGGTGCAGCCCTTGTAATTAAAAACCAAAAGATAAGGAGTTCTTTTAATATGAGTTTTTGGCAAATCATTATTTTTGTCGTGCTTTTCAGCCTTACACTTCTACCAGCGTTAATTGCCTTAACATCCAAAAAAGCTAAAGGCATACACAAGTTAGCATGGGGGGCCATTTCCCTTTTCTTTTCGTGGTTGGGTTTTTTAATCTATTACTTCTTTGCAATTAGAGGTATGAGCAAGCAAAGTACATAACGATTCGTTGTTACGCTCCACTTTAATATGCCCTTTATTAGACGTTATACGGTGATAGGAATTTAGATAACATGAAGATTAAATTGATAGTAATCTTGTCAATATGCGTAATCTCAACAGGGTGCGCTTCAACTTCTGATAGGGCTGCAAGAGACTTTCTTGATGGGGCTAGTGCCAGTGCTGAAAAAAGACAGCGAGAAGAATCTACTAACCGATACAGCAAAAAGCGTGACCACAAAAACGATGCTATAGAAGATACGGTGTCTGGAGCACTTACCGCGCTTTTTAGAGGCTTGTTTAGCTCTGAAAGCGACGATAACTAGTGAAAGATAGTTTCCTAGCATGGCGTGCGAGTGGCGCTCTAATGCCCTTTTCAAAGAGCATTGATTGCTCACCATCAGTATTTCAAAAGAGGTCTGCCCGTTGGAATTAAAAACCATTGGTTTGTTTGTTATTACTGCACTTGCTGAAATCGTTGGATGCTATCTGCCCTATTTATGGTTGAAAGAAGACAAGTCCATATGGTTGTTAGTACCAGCGGCTATATCGCTCGCGCTTTTTGCTTGGCTGTTATCACTTCACCCAACCGCTGCCGGGCGCGTATACGCCGCTTACGGTGGTGTTTATATTTTTATGGCTATTATGTGGCTTTGGCTTATTGATGGTGTGAAGCCAACGTTATGGGACTTGGTGGGCACCTTTGTCGCTTTGATTGGTATGGCGATAATTATGTTCGCACCAAGAAGTCACGGATAAGAGTCTTGCTTGCAATAAATAACGAAGAAAACGCGATGAAGATTACCTTTATTCCAAGTACGAACCTACCAAGGGCTGCTGAGTTTACCTTTAATAACATGCGCGATTATTACGCTCAGTTTGCGCCTGATTGGGACGCCGAAAAAGTGCTTGGGGTTACCGCAGAGCTCATTAATTACGACATTCAAGTAGACAGCGAAACGGTGGGGGTGATGCGCCTTCAATACGACGGTAACACCTGTATATTGCGCGACCTTCAGGTCATACCCAGCGCACAGAACAAAGGCATAGGTAGTGCTGCCATTGAAGAAGCAGAAAGACTAGCGTTAGAGGCCAATACTAACTCGCTTGACTTACGAGTATTCAAAGTTAGCCCTGCCGTTTCGCTTTATAAAAAAGCGGGATTTATCATTAAAAGTGAAGACGACCGCTTTTTTAACATGACTAAACCCTTAAGCACTTAACAAACAGGCTTGTACCGCCGTCTACTCAGAATATACCTAATGGCCAAAGCACATGAAGATTATTATTGATGATCTCACCGGAGGAGAAGTGCTAGCGCTTTTAGAAGAGCATTTGTCTGATATGTATGCTACATCGCCACCTGAGAGCGTACATGCATTAGATGTTGAAGCACTAAAAGCTTCGAACATTACTTTTTTTAGTGGCTGGAAGCAGCAACAGCTTGCGGGCTGCGTCGCTATTAAAACCCTTGATACACATAGCGCCGAGCTAAAATCTATGCGCACAGCCAAGCCGTTCAGAGGATGCGGTGTAGCGTCTCAGTTATTACTTTTTGCCCTAGAACATGCGAAAATGAAAGGGTTTAGTTCGGTAAGTTTAGAAACAGGAACGCAAGACTACTTTTTAGCGGCCAGAACCCTATACAAAAAGTTTGGTTTTGTTGATTGCGGTCCATTTGGCAGTTACTCATTCGATCCCAACAGCCACTTTATGACCCGAGCGCTTTAATTTAGTATTTTAAGAGAATTCCACATGTCGTTACCTCCTTGCCCGCATTGCCAATCAGAATATGTATACGAAGATCAGCCTCTACTTATTTGCCCTGAATGTGGACACGAGTGGAACCCGAACGAGGTAGAAGAGGAAGTCTCAGCAAAAGACTTCAACGGAACACCGTTAGTAGCCGGCGACAAAATTACGCTAGCAAAAGATTTGAAGGTAAAAGGCAGTTCGTTGGTACTTAAAATTGGCACCAAAGCCGTTATCCGACACGTAAAAGATGCCAAAGACCACCAGCTAGACTGTAAGGTAGATGGCGCGGGTGAAATGATGCTGACTGCACAATTTGTTAAAAAGGCATAGACGGCCTTTATTGAAAAGCTGTTACTCCTTTCGGTGCGCTTGCCTTGTTGTTGTTTAGCAAGCGCGCTAGCTATCCCCTGCTATTTCCTGTTAAAAGTTTGCGACTTCGTTGGTAATGGTTTCAGTAAGCAAGCTAATCGCTTTCGATGACACTTTCTGAGGGTTAACTAAACAAACACCCACATGCCCAAGCTCGGGTAAACTTTCTGAGTTAGATAAAACGTGTAGCCCAGGCGGCACCGAACTTTTTGCAAGAACGGTTATACCCAGCCCTTCGTTAATGGCCGTTTGTATGCCGTTTAAGTCAGCAATGGTATACACCACCTGCCACGGTTTTTTGATAGCCGATAACAGATTGGTTGCTCGCTTGCGGTAAATACACGGCGACGGTGCAGCAATAATAGGCAATTTAGCAGGCACGCTATTTACAAAGCGCTGACTCCCCACCCATACCAGTTGATCTGAAATAATGTAGCCATCTTGCTGAGGATCTGGTGTTTCTTGTAGCGAAAGAATTAAATCGAACTGGCTTTTAAGGGGCTCACTAAGTAAGTCTTTACTTAGCGCACAATGCACCTCTAGCGATATTTCCGGGTAGGTTTGCGTGAACCGTCGAATGATTTTAGGCATAAGCGTTGTGCTAAATTCGCTGGGAATGCCTAACCGAATATTTCCCGTAACCTGCGGCTTGCCGAATTCGGCCATCGCCTGGTCGTTAAGTGCCACTATCTTTTCACCATACGACAATAAGCGACTACCAGCGCCAGTTAGTGCCAAGCGATTTTTGTCGCGGGAAAATAGCTTTTCCCCAATCATTTCTTCTAGTTTTTTTATCTGTAAGCTAATGGCAGGCTGTGTGCGCTGAAGCTGCTCGGCACATTGAGTGTAGCTACCCGTCTGTGCAATAAGCACGAACGAACGCAGAAAATCTATCGATAAGTTTTTCATTACTTTGCTGTACACCTCTCTATTAGCTTTGCCTGCTGTTTTGCCTTACTGATGCCAAACTTGCTCACAAGTCCATTTAATAAAGTTATAATGCCATATTTTTTATTAATTTTATTTATTCTTTTTACACTCCTAGTATCAGATACAAAATAATGACATTTAGGAGCCAGCATGAACCCACTTAACCAGCACCTTCACGAACAAGACCCAGATATCGCAGCATTTATTGCGCAAGAAAACGAACGCCAAGAACATCACATTGAACTGATTGCATCGGAGAACTACACCAGCAAAGCTGTTATGCAGGCGCAAGGCAGTCAGCTAACTAATAAGTATGCAGAAGGCTATCCGGGCAAGCGCTATTACGGTGGCTGCGAGGCGGTGGACAAAGTAGAACAGCTTGCTATCGACAGAGCTAAAGCATTGTTTGAAGCTGACTATGTGAATGTGCAGCCTCACTCTGGCTCTCAAGCGAATACTGCAGTTTATATGGCGCTATTAAACCCTGGCGATACCATTCTTGGGTTGAGCCTTGATCACGGTGGGCACCTCACACACGGTGCAAAGCCTAACTTCTCGGGAAAACTATACAACGCGATTCAGTATGGCTTGAACACAGAAACTGGTGAAATTGACTATGACCAAGTAGAAGCCTTGGCAAAAGAGCACAAACCAAAAATGATTGTAGCGGGCTTTTCCGCTTACTCTCGCGTGGTCGACTGGCAGAAGTTTAGAGACATCGCTGATAGTGTAGGCGCGTATTTACTCGTAGATATGGCACATGTTGCAGGCCTTGTTGCGGCCGGTGTTTATCCGTCGCCAATTAACGCGGCTCACGTGGTTACTACTACCACCCATAAAACACTACGTGGTCCTCGTGGCGGGCTTATTATGTGTAAGTCAAACCCCGAGCTTGAAAAGAAATTCAATTCATTAATCTTCCCTGGCATTCAGGGTGGCCCACTTATGCACGTTATTGCCGCAAAAGCGGTAGCGCTTAAAGAAGCCATGACAGCAGAGTTCCGCGCTTATCAAAAGCAGGTAGTCATTAATGCACAAGCTATGGCTGATGTGTTTATGAAGCGTGGCTTTGACGTAGTATCTAATGGAACCGACAACCACATGTTCCTGCTAAGTCTTGTAAGCAAAGGAATGACGGGGAAAGAAGCCGACGCGATATTAAATAGCGTGAATATAACGGTAAATAAGAACACAGTACCCAACGACCCGCAGTCGCCATTCGTTACAAGTGGTATTCGAATTGGCACACCTGCGGTCACTTCACGCAATTTTAGTGAAGAAGACTGTGCTCAATTAGCCCATTGGATTTGTGATGTGTTAACAGCGCCAGAAGACAATGCAGTAGTACAGCAAGTGATAGATAAAGTGGCAACGCTAACAGCGGCTCGCCCCGTTTATACTAAGTAAAACCTAGTACTATACCGAGCGAACTCGTGCGTTGCAGGTAGCCACCATTACCCGCCACACGAGTTTGGCTCGTTCATTAAACTGCACTATTCCCACTCCCCAAGCGTCTTCCATGGCGCCTTGCCACACGCTACACGTTTCAATGGTATCGCCGTACAAGGGGGCTAACGATAAGCTAATGCGTAGCGACTCCAACCATTCCCTAAATAACGGGTCCTGATTACCTGCTTCACGCATTTGAGAAAGCTGTAGCGAAGCTTGTTGCTTAATACCTTGAAGCCTTTTGTAGATTTCGCGAGGGTCTTCTTGCTGCCCCAAAAGATGAAGTTCGCGCTCAATATCGTAAGCATTGTGCCAGTGGATAGTTTGCTGCGGTTCTTTTGAACAGCCCCACATTGCCGCACTCATAAGCGAAAGCAGCATGATACGCTTACCCCATAATAAAAGGGTTGAAGGAAATAGTTTTTTGCCACGCACCAAGCTGCGAACTCCTCAAACGATGTCATCTACAGTATAGATGAGTATTGCGCTAGGGCTCGCATAAGTGCGCGTAATTAAACTAATTTACTAAGGTGAAACTTGCGAAGCACCTAAAGTGCTTTGCGCTCTCGTTACGGTAGGAAGTGGCTAGCTAAACCACTTCCACCATATAAACACCATTAGAAACCCAAATAGATAGATTAGGCCTAAATAGCTAAGCAGCTTCACTACCACGTTTGGTGCCGCGTCTTGATGAAGCTTGGTTTGTGTCACAAGCTTATGGTTAAGCCAAGCAAACATTGGAGTAGTAACAAAGGCCAGCGTCATCGCAAAGCCTAACATTGCCAATAGCGCAGATTTAAAGAACAACACAATGATAAAACTCGCCACTGCCATGAACAGTAACACCGGCGTTACCAGCGTATTTCGTGCGTTTTTGTCTTTATTAAAAAGAAGCGCTATTGCTTCGGCAACCACCCTCGCATAACCATCGTAAACGGTTAGCGCCGAACCAAATATGCACAAAAATGCAACCAGTGCGATAAGCCAATGCGCCCACTGTCCAATGGTTGATGAGTACATACTAATTAGCTGATGGGAAAAGCCGATACCGCTGGTACTTAGCTCTGTACCGCTGCCATACAAAATTAATGCACCTAAGCCCAAAAACAACAATGCGAGTAGCACCGTCACTGCATAACCTAAATTAAAATCGAAAAGGGCCGACTTTGGCGTTACGGCTTGCCCTTTGCACTGGCGCTTTAACCAAAGTGAAGTAATGGACGATATTTCAATAGGTGCGGGCATCCACCCCATTGTGACGACTAAAAAGCCTAATGTAGCGAGCGTCCAAGGCGAAGGCGGCGCCACGGCAGGTGCTGGTGAAGCAGAGTAATTGCTTAGTGCCACCACGAATACGGCTACAGTCGCCACCACAAGCACGCCCATTATGCCTTTGGCGATATTGTCCAATCCTTCAAAATGGCCAGCGAGTAGAATGATTAAAATAAGTGCCAAAACCACTGAAGCTGACAACGTTATGGCGATATCGAAAGGAATAAAATACGACAGTAAGCTTGCTGCAAACAACAACAGCGCTGCAGCATTGACCACCGACGCAATGGTATTCAAACCCAAGGCAATGGCCAAATATCGTCGTCCCATTCCCAAGTACCCTTGCTGAAGGGTTTGTTTTGTACTGATGGTGTAGCTAACGCCTGCTCTAAAGAATGGGTATTTGAGTAAGTTAACTACCAATATAAGCAGCGCTAACTGCCAACCAAACTTCGCCCCCGCTTGAGTTGATGCTACTAAGTGACTACCGCCTACCGCCGCTGTTGCCATAAGCACACCCGGGCCGAGCAATTTTAATAGTGCAATACAACGGGCAAAAAACGATGTTTCAGCTGAATACGACAAGGCAACCTCTAAATGGGCATTTCAAAATAGCCGTTAACCATATCAGTAATATAATAAACAGAAAAGAGAGTACGCGCTCATCTGCATGGCTTGTAGTGTAAGCAGCTGTACCCAGTTTACGCGGGCTATTTAGCCGGAGATTTTAAAAGGTATACAAAGCGCCAGTGAATAAAAAGGCGCTGTTGTCGCTGTAATCTCCACGCGCAAAACCCTCTCCTTTTTTGAGGTAGGCTCCACCTAGCACTAATCGCAACTCGGGTCGCACTTGATAACGCCAGCGAGCTTCCACTTGATGGCCAATGAAACTGTCCACGTCTTGAGGTGCTTTTTGGTACCACATGGCTTTGTAACCAAGCATAATATTGTGAGCTTTTGCTGGCTTAGACACGCTTCGAAGCCCCACTGCTTTTAGGTTTCTACGTGGCATAGCCTGATATACATCAGTAGGTCCGAAATCAAAACGTCGCACGCCGTATAAGGTATCAAAGTCAGAGATTGTGTCATCGCTTGTGTCGTTGTCGCCACTGATATAGTCAACTTCAGCTCTAAGAAAGGTGTTGTCTGTAACCTGTTTCCCAACATAACCAAACAGCATATATGCACGAACGTCTTTCTCGTCTGTATCGTTAGCAGATGCGGTTTGATAAGAAGTTCCCGTTTGCCCCACCACCTCTATATTTGTTATCAGGCCATTATCGAAAGGCTGGGTATAGTCCACACTCAATGTGTACAGATCACGGTTTCTGGTGGCAAGCGCTTCACTATCGTCTTCTTTTAACCAGTAGCTTTGCAGCTTGACGTTGTTGTCTTTTGACGCAGCGTACACACCAAAGAATTTTCGTTCGCTAAAGCTTTTGTCGAACGCGCGTTCGTTCCCGTCCAGACTTTCACTGTCAGTAGGAAAGCGAGATACCGGCAGCACGTAAACGCCATGTACTTGCCAATCTGCAACTCTTGCTTCCACCACAATTCCATCATAGCTATTGGTGGCATTGCGATAGGCTGTTTTGGCCAATAGCCTGCGACTACCGTAGTCGAGCTCCATACGCCCTACCTTTATCGCAGACACTTCGTATAAGCTAGATTCTCGTTCAGGTTTGTAGGTGATAAAAAACTGTGTAGGCTCTAGTGTATTAACCTGATTGGCCGTTAGCGTTGGATCGTTTTCATCCAGAAACACTCGCGAGTCACGTATTTCGATCGTTGCCGCGAGGTTTTGATAACTTACCGTAGAATTCACGATAAAGCGTGTTGAAAGACGCTGATTACTTTTTTCTCGTGCAGCTGATGATGTTGGAAATATAGGGTTATTCAACGACTCGTAGCGCACTCTAAACGAGCCAGAGACATCAAAGGCTATTTCATCACTCGACGCATTGGCTAGCGGGCAAATAACAACGAGTATTAGCAGCAGGCATGTGCTCAACAGCGAGCGAAAACGACCACGCCCGTAAAGTCGCACAAATAAAGGGCTGCGCATTAGGAAATAACCATTACATCAGTATTATGTGCACTGAAGTATATAGATTATTTTTATTATCGCACTGCCCTTTTAGTTTAATTTATTATGCCTTTGGCGTTTAGCCAGCGGGGCTTTTATATAGCCCCTTAGGCCTGAAACGCCAGCTAACGTCTGTCAAAATTCACTTTTTTCTGCGGATGCTGATAGTAGCCTTCTTTTAGAAGGCGTTTAAAGCGGGTCAGTTTTCCGTCCAGCGTTAACTCTTCTAACCCTTTATTAAATAGCGACAGAATAAGCTGACTGTCACTTTCGCCTTTAGGCACTAACAGATGCGTGGTTACAGTTGAGATAAACGGCTTAATGGGCATCACATCTCTGCGGTCGCCACTATCGAAATCACGCTGAAGCAAGTACCATCCGGTTAACTCATCAATGGGAAAAACATCAATTTTACCGTCAATCAGCGCCTGTAAATTGTCTTTGTCTGTGGCACTTTCCACAACATTACTGCTGCTTTTAATGTAAGCGGCAAGTTCATCGTTGTATAAATACCCTTCCGTTACGCCCATCTTCAGGTCTTTTAAGTCGCTTAATTCAGCCCAAGTATCAGGACCCTTTTCAGCATTAACATAAAACACCAAGCTTTCCGCACTAATAGGGTTACTGTGGAAAAACTCACTTTCCCGGGCGCGCACAAAATTGCCGTATGAAATGGCGTCGTATTCGCCTTTCAGTGTTGCTTCAAGCGCTTCTTCCCAGGGTAAAGATACAAACTCAACCACAACGCCCGTCTCTAAAAACGCATCAGCGATAATGTGATTGATATAACCGTCATGCTGCATGTCAGTTGACGTATAAGGGGCATACTCTGTGGTCGCTATTCGTAGTTTCATCCACGCGTGGGCAAAACTTTGCATTGGAACTAGCGCTAGTATAAATGTCGCTATTAGTAGTAATCGCATGTCAAAGTCCTGTTAGTGATTAGAAGTAAATACCAAGGTTTATGTTCAGGCGGTGGGTAGTTTCTTGTCTACCACCTAAGTCGAGTCCCACGCCCGGACCGCCTGAGAACCACATGTTTTTACCTTGGATACTATCTACATATACAAACAATTTATCCCAGCCAAAGCTACAGCCGTTTATCCACTGCGACGAGTTTTTCCCTTCGCTTCCTTCACCTTTTGCCACGCTGTACTCTGAGTAACAAGTAAGTGATTCTATGTGAGTAAACTTATAAGGCACAGAGTACACAAGGTTTGCTGAGTAGGTTTTACCGTCGGCCGCGGCTAAGAACGGGAAGGTGAAAGAGGATAGCGCTATGCGATCGTCTGCTTGCCCTTCTGGTGCAGCCAAATCGTATTCATAATCGATATACTGCAGTTCGACTTTTAGGTCGCCTTGGGTATGGCGCATATGCACGGCATAGGCATTCATATCACCATCGTCCAGGGTATCCAGGTTTAAGATGTTGCCGTATTGGTAAGACACGCCAATATCGGTAGTGCCTCCGCGAATAAAGTTTGCTGTGTAGTTAGCACGTAAATTGTATTGGCCGTCTTCTTTATTTCGATATTCACCGTCGTCCGCCACGTCGAACGAATAGCGCCCAAACTCAGCGGCATCGTTGTACTCGTCGTTCATAAAATAGGCGGCTTGAAAATCCCAGTTGCCCCAATCGTGGTTTATTTTCACCCCAGCATCGTAATCATCTTCGAAGCCAAGATAATAATTTACCGAGAACCAAAAGTTGTTACTGGCAAAGGGCTGCAAACCAAACGGTGTTTGGGTTATACCTGCTGTAATTTCGGTTTGCTCATCGAAATGATAAGTCAGGTCGGCGAACCTTACTGTGTCGAAGTCGGTGTTTTCGTACCATCGATATTCGGCTTTATAGCTAAATTGATCTGACTCACCCGACACGCCAAGTTTGAATGATTCAAATTCGAAACCATCTCTAAACTCGGGAATTTGCCAGTCTTGATGCCCGTAGTTAACCCTAACATGACCGCTTAAATTAAAGGGAAGTTCGTCGGCATTTGCGAAGCTTGAGGTGCACGAGGCTATTGAAACTAAAGAAAATGCGGATAGTAGCTTGTTCATTACTGTTCCTGTATTGAATTTTTGGCGGGAACCCTTTGCTAAAAAATGCCTCTAAGAAACATGAGGGGCGTTCAAGCGCTTAGGTGTATCGCGCACCAAAATAAATCCTTCAGTACTAACAATACTGAGCAAACCTTAAAAAAAGATCATTTGTTAAAGTCACACTTCTGTGAAGTGACTCATGGAAAGTGAAGTGCTATGTATGCGCGGTAGATGCGGAAAGTTTTGCTGTGAACGTCAGGTCTACTCTACTAATTGGTCGCCACTTGAACAGCGAATAGGGGAATATGTGAACATAGCGTGCCAGCTTTACGACTACATCGAAATTGCCTGCATGTATGGGCTTGAGGTGAGCATAGTATTAAAAGACGGGAATACGATAAACGGTACAGCACTGACCACAGTTATCGATAGACGCAATAACGTGGCCACAGAGTGTATCCAAATGTCCATCGACAAAACCAAGCAAAATATTGCGCTTAATGAAATCGCTCAACTTCACGCAATAACTGACAACCCGCATTTCAGCTCAGTCAGCTTTTAGGTAGTATGCGCAGCTAACTTAGCTTAACTTTCAAAGTGATCCTGATTTATGACGCAAAACCTCTCTGCCGTTACTTTTTTTGTAGACGACTACGACAGTGCCGTTGAATACTTCACCACGGTTTTAAACTTTACCTTAACCGAAGACAAAGTAACCGGCGAAAACTCGCGTTTTGTTTTGGTAACCCCACCTCACAGCGCTACGAGCTTGTTGTTGGCGCAAGCGAAAAATGACACAGAAATGGCACTCATTGGCAGGCAAGCCGCCGATAAAGTATTTTTAATTTTGAATACTGACGACTTCTGGCGCGACTTCAATGCCATGCAAAGCAAAGGGGTGGCATTTTTAGAAACCCCTCGGGAAGAAGTGTATGGTACGGTAGCCATCTTTAGAGATAAGTTTGGCAATAAGTGGGATTTGATCCAAACCACCTAATTGCACTTTATATAAGTGCGCCTTGTCGTTGCGATATTTTTTGCGGCAAGGTTTTAAATGAATAGTGTAAGGAAGTAGAGGAGAAGTAGCACGTGCAGGCCATGAAGCGTTCCATTATTGCTGATGTTGTTGCAATAGCGGCAATAGCACTGTTGATCACTACGACGTTTTATTGGATAGAAGCAAGGCGCGAAGTCATAATTCTCTGCGATAATTTTACGCCTGGCGTATCGAAAAAAAGTGTCGAACGCCAGCTAGATACTGCAAACTTATTGTTGTGGGATACAGAGTTTGTTGCAAATGGCAGCAAAATCGAAGCATATAGCCCGCTACACTTAGGCATTATGAAATGCAGCGTAGAATTTAATAAGCAAGATACCGTTGTATTCTCTATTGTTGAGTAATCAGACTCCCTAGCAGCTTCCTCTACTTTTTGCGTTTTATGTGAACCAGGTTGGTGCAACGTTTACATCGACGCAACACCCTATTCACCGGTGCGCTAAAAGTCGTAAAGGCAAACTTACCTTCCGCCATTTATCGCACCGAGTTAACTTTTCATCTCGCTGTAACCTACTGTGTTGTAAACGTATAATTACGCTGTGTCTTCTTAACGCAAACTTTTTCTTATGCAAAAAACAAAACACAGTGTCATCGAGGATGTTTTCGCCCTGATAAGCGCCGGCTTGTTTGTTGCTTTTGGCGTATATTTATTTCAGTCTCAAGACTTAATGGTAGGTGGCGCGGCAGGCTTAGCGCTATTAGGTACTTATGCCGTAGATATGGACTTCGGCTTGCTATTCTTTCTGATTAACTTACCGTTTTACACCCTAGCTTGGACGCAAATTAGCAAGCGTTTCACCATTAACACCTTCATATCCGTCACCACGGTTTCTGTACTAACCGAGCAAATTCCAGCGTTTGTGGATATTAGCCACGTAAACCCATTTTTTGCGGCGGTATTTGGCGGTATTTTAATTGGTGTAGGTATGCTGATGATGTTTCGTCATAGCTCAAGCCTTGGTGGCGTTGGTATTATGGCGTTCTATTTACAACAGCGTTTCAATATTAGAGCCGGTACATTCCAGCTGACCGTAGATAGCTGTATATTACTTAGTGCTCTGTTTTTCATCGCTTGGCCTTTAGTGCTGATTTCAATTTTGGCGGCATTTTGTTTGAACATGGTTATTTCGCTTAACCATAGACCAGAGCGTTACTTCCCAGTGCAAGGCGAATCTGAATCAAAAAAGGCAAACGTTGAGTCAAACAACGCCGATACCAATCACATGGAAAATCGTGCTGAAAACAGCCTAGAACAGTGCTTAGACAGCGAGCTTCGCGCACAAAACGGCTAAATTTACTCAGCCAGTCTTTGCCATTCGGTCATAAATTTTCGCTGTTACTCCCCTCAAAAAGAGACAGCAGCGATGATTAGGGCAACAAATAAAAAGCCCGGTTAGGCACAACCTAACCGGGCTTTCTTGTATCTTTTATTTGTATTCCTAGACGCCTACAACAAACCTATTGCTTCTTCTGAACAGGTCTTGACGGTCGACTTACTACTCCACGGTTCACTCTTGGACGAGAAAACGAAGTACGCATACAAACCTCACTTATGAGTTGTTGCTCAGCACAGTTGGAGGCGAAACATTCACCGCAATCCCGCAACCAAGCCGATACAGTATAGGCTCAAAATGGGGGTAAAAGTCTCATTCTTTTAATGAATAGTGCTTTATTAAAACTTATATAAAGATTGGCCAAATTGGCACTGCTTTGAAAGTTAAAGGTATTTTACAATGCGCGGCACCCGTTGAGAAACGCGGGTCATTAATTCGTAGTCGATAGTGTCAGCATTAGCCGCAACTTCCTGAATTGGCACATTCTGCCCCCAGAGTTCAACTTCATCGCCCACCGCGACGTTGTCGATATGAGTTACATCGATTGTGATCATGTCCATAGAAACGCGGCCAGCTAAATAGGCGCGTTTACCTCTAATCATTACCGGCGTACCGTTTTTGCAGTGTCTTGGATAGCCATCGGCATAACCAATGCCAACGGTTGCAATTTTGCTGGGCTTACTTGCTACCCAGGTTTGACCATAACCAATTCCCTCGCCTGCCGGTATGGTTCGTACCGCTAATACACTGGAGCGAAGTGTCATGGCAGGGTAGATTTCAATGTCGAGATTTTGTGAGGTAGAAACGGCACCGCCATAAACCCCCACACCTAAACGGTTCCAAGCATTTCGACTTGCAGGCCAGTTTACCGTGGCGGGAGAATTAGCCACGCTGGTTGGCAAGTCCAATTTACTCGCTACTTGATTGAACGCATCGATTTGCGTGTTGGTAAAGTTATTATCTACATCGTCAGCGCACGCAAAGTGCGTAGCAATAACCGTTTGCTCGCTAAGTAAATGATTGTACTTAGCAGTAATCCCTTCGATATCGGAAAGGGCAAATCCCAACCGGTGCATTCCGCTATCCACTTTAAGCCAAATATGCGGGCGCTGCTGTTCGGGGCAGCTTTCTAACCACGTAAGCTGTTCTTCACAGTGCATAACTAATATACAGTTATGCTGAAAAGCCATTTGGCACTCTTTTGCCTGATGTGCCCCTTCTAACACCACAATAGGCGCAGAAATTCCCGCGTCGCGAAGCGCAATGGCTTCTTCAATTATTGCTACGGCAAAACGCGAAGAAACATGCTGAAGAATGCGCGCTACATTTACTGCTCCATGACCATAAGCATCGGCCTTTACTACCGCCATAGACTGACTTGAGGGCGCTAAAGCAGCAAGGGCTTTAAAATTATGTAAAAGGGCATCAGCATGAATGATAGCTTGCGTTTGTCGGCTCACAGAAAAACACGTTCCTTAAATGTTTAATGAGAAAGAATATCGAAAGCCAAAGTGTACCACGAGAAGCGTATTAGCTGCGCAGGATTAATAATGAAAAACGTACCATCTAACGCAAGGTTTCTTATGGCATAAAATACCGTTATGCTTTGCGCTAGCTCATTATCACAATTTCGTTGCCCCAAGGTTTTTAATGTCTTCGCACAATTCTTCTACTTCAGAATCATCCGCCAACGCCAGTATTAAAAATACAGTCAGTACTGACAATGAAGCGGCAGGTAATAAACCCACCGTTAACGAATTAGCCCAGTCACTGAATAAAATTGTGTCCGAAGGCAGAAACCCAGACACCCTCGATATAGACACGCTAAGCACGGAAGGCATTCTTGCCCGCATTAACAACGAAGACGCGAAAGTGGCAAACGCAGTTACCTCGCAAATTCCGCAAATTGGAAAAGCGGTGGATGCTGCAACCATTAGCATTAAAAATGGTGGCAGGCTTATTTATATAGGCGCGGGGACCAGCGGCAGGCTGGGCATACTTGATGCGGTAGAGTGCCGCCCCACGTTTAGCGTGCCTGATGAACTGGTTGTTGGCGTGATAGCTGGCGGTGAAAAAGCCATTCAGCACGCCGTAGAAGGTGCAGAAGATGACGTCGACGCGGGGCGTGCTGATCTTGTAGCGCTGTCCTTAAACCACAACGATACCGTTATTGGTATTTCGGCAAGCGGTCGTACACCCTATGTAAGTGGCGCACTGGAATATGCCCGTTCGCTTGGCTGCTTTACTGGCGCTATTGCATGTAGCCCTAACGCCGCTATTTTTACCCATGCTGATGTAGCTATATGCCCAGTTGTTGGCCCTGAGGCACTTACTGGCAGTACGCGCATGAAGTCGGGTACGGCGCAAAAGCTAATTCTTAATATGATTAGCACCAGCACAATGATTAAGCTGGGGAAAACCTATCAAAACTTAATGGTAGATGTGAATGCCACTAACGAAAAACTAAAAGCCCGTGCGCTTCGCATTGTTATGCAGGCTACGGACTGCAGTGAAAATGCTGCTTTAGCAGCGCTTAGTGCGTGTAACAACAAAGCTAAAGTTGCTATTTTAATGGTATTAACGGGGCAATCTGCCGAGCAGGCCGCCGCTCAATTAGATGCTAGCGGTGGGTATTTACGTTCCGCCGTGAATAAAAGCGAATAAGCACGGTAGCCTAATGCTATGAAAGTTTTAACTTCGGTCACATTTAATAAGGTTTTTAGACGCCTAACGTCGAGCGCATTCATTGCAGTACTTTCTCTAGCACTAATTAGCTTATCGCTTAACGGCTGTGCACAGCAAAGCTTATCTACACATGTATATACAAGTGATACAGGTGGCAACGCGAAGCATCCTACACTAATAGAAAAGCAGCCTGTATCAAGCACTAAGCCGTTTACTGTAGGCGCTGAACGCTATTCGAAATACCTGCCCTTGCTAGCAGGTAAACGGGTTAGTTTGGTGGTAAACCAAAGCGCGTTGGTTTCGAGCCACAGCGCATTGCCTTCTAGCACGGTTGAGCCTGAAGAGCGCGAATCGAGCAACAGCTTGGCTGCACAAAAAAATAAGATAAAGACAAGCCAGCGCAATCAGCACCTGCTTGATGCCCTTCTTCAACGCAGTGTTAATGTTGTAAGTATTATGTCGCCGGAGCACGGATTTAGAGGAGACAAAGGCGCCGGCGAAAAAGTAGATAGCAATATTGATGCTAAAACCGGTATACCTATTCACTCCCTTTACGGCGCAACCAAAAAGCCTACCCCCGACATGTTGGATGGCATCGATGTGATTGTTTTCGATATTCAGGATGTAGGCGTACGCTTTTATACCTATTTAAGCACCTTGCACTATGTGTTGGAGGCGGCCTTTGCGCGTAATATCGACGTTATCGTGTTAGATAGGCCAAATCCTAACGGCCGTTATGTTGACGGCCCAGTACTTCAATCTGAATTTTCGTCGTTCATTGGCATGCATCCTATTCCCGTCTTACACGGTATGACCTTGGGCGAACTTGCTCAAATGATTGTGGGGGAACAGTGGTTAGATATTGACGTGAGCAGTTATGACAACGCTAAGCTTACCGTTGTCCCAGTGCAGAATTATCAACGCACTGCACATTATTCATTGCCCGTAGCCCCTAGCCCTAATCTGCCAAACGATTTATCGATACTCCTTTATCCAACGCTGTGCTTTTTTGAGGGCACCGACGTGAGTATAGGTCGCGGCACTGACTTTCCCTTCCAACTTATTGGCCACCCGTTTGTTGAATTTGGTAAAACCGAGATACCGGTAAATGCAAATAGCGCAGCGCCCCACCCTAAACATGAAAATACTCTGCTAAGTGCACATGTCTTTTCTTATGCTGATCCAACGATCTTTGAAGGCTCTGACTCTAAGCAAACAACTCACAAGCGCTCACCAATTAGTGGCTTAGATATCGCTACATTGATAGATGCCTATTCTCGTTTTTCTGAATATAACAAGATGATCAGCGCCAGTAATGCCTCTGAAGAAATCTTCTTTACTCGCCCAGATTTCTTCGACAAATTAGCGGGTACCGATGCGCTACGATATCAAATTCAAGCCGGTAAAACGCCTGCAGAAATTCGCCAGAGTTGGCAGAAAGAGTTAAGCAAATTTAGAGAAAAACGAAAAGCATACCTGCTTTACGAAGACACGGATTGATGTACAGATAAACGTTTTTAGCCTTGAGGATTTGAGGTTTCTTATCAAGGTAAATGTGGAGGAAGCGATAGCGATGCCAAACTTAACATACAACATGTAAGTAAACACTCACACCCACATAAACACAGCTTTATTTGAAGCTAAAAAAGTTAGTGAAAACTAACCTTCTTCATTTTTTGTTTTTACCAAAGCTGCGAGCTGAGCTTCAGCGGTGGCTTTTTGATGTTTAAGCTCATCTCTGTTTTCGCCGTCACTCTCAGCGATTTTTGCATCAATATCGGCGATCGTCTGCATCAGCGTTTCTTTACTTTTTTCTTTTTGCTCGGCCTCTTCAGCTTTGTCAAAAATAACGTCTTCAGGAGATGCTTCTTCTTGTTTAGTGTGTCCAGGCGATTTAGCTATCATTTTCAAACCGTCGGGCTGGGGGCGTTGATTCATAAAGCTAGGAGAAACAATTTCAATATCGGCATTATGCAAAGCGTCGAGTACGGCTTTGTGAAGTCTTGAACGCGCGCTCAGCAAACTCTTTACTTCGGTTAGTAGACCTGAAATGCGATAACTTACTGAAAAGTCGCCTAACCCAACTACTTGTACAAATGGCTCTGACAGCTGGGCATTTTCAGCTGCAACAAGTAAGTGCTTTTCAATAATGCTGTGATGAATATCGTAACCTAAGCTGATATCCACACTAACAATTGCGCCAGACGCTCTGGTCACAGAAACGGGCGAATTCACCATCAGCGTATTGGCAAAGGCAATAAGCTCTCTGCTCTCAGTCTGAATTTCCACATCGAGCAAGCCCATTTCGGTAACGCGACCGCTGTAGCCTTCTACCTTGATAAAGTCACCCACTTTAAACGGACGATTTACACGAAGTACGATCCCCGCCATCAAATTCCCTACCATGGTGGTAGAAGAAAAGGCAATCACACCTGATATAAGTACGCCGATAAGTGCAATAACCTGATTTCTAGTACTCTCACTTACAGGGAGCGTCATTGCAATTACAACAGCGCCAATGATAGTAAGTACCAACATTCCAACTTGGCGAGGTAACTTCTGCTCACTAGTAAGATGGCTCTGCTTGGCTAGCAGAAGGTAGTGCAGTGCGATGAGCGCACTTATTACCAATACAATAGCGACAAGAAGCGGAACAAAAGGGAACAACGCACTTAATACCGTATCGACTAATGAAGTTTGCGTAGCACCTGATGTATTTGTTGTATTCACGATACTTCCTTTTGAAATGGCTCTTTGTTCGCACTTAAATGGGCAATATCTTTGGTCTTGGTCTCTGCTTTCGCGTGGCCACCTATTTCAACGAAACAGGTGAACGTCCCTCAGCGAGCGCGCTACCCAGTAATACATCAACCAAAGCATTAAGACTATAGCTCGTAACGTGCTGATTTTCTTTATCACTTTGCTGTGTAATGTTCACCGCATAACTAAATGTAGCAATAGCAACATCGGCTAGCTCTTTCACGTCATGCGCTTTATATGGCATGCGCAGTGGAGCAAAGACCACGGTTTTATTCTGTGCTTTCGCAGCAACCATTATTTTTTTGCTAAATGCCATCACCTCAGTCTCGCTTGCGCGTCGTTTCACATGCTCAGGTAAATCGACTCCTCCTAATTCATAGTTAGCATGTAGCGGACTAATATTACCAACCACCAGCACGTCAGCTTGTTTTAGTAGATTCATTGCTAATTGGGTTTTAGGTAACGCAGTTAACGGCAAACACGCAAACTCCAGAGTCTTATTGTTGAAGTTGGAACGTGCGCGTGTAAGCGCGGCTTCAAATGCTAAACATCTTGCTGCGTCTGGCATAAGCGCCAACCAGCGATTTGAAGTTATTGGCAACTCATCCTTCCCGAAGAGTACAGAAACTGACGATTTAGAAAGCGCTTTCTCAATTTGAATTCCTCGGTTTTTCAAACTGTTAGGATTATTCATTGAAGCATTTTCTTTCGCTTCATTGAGCCACCATGACATGGGCTTGGAAATAAAACTTTGCAAAGCAAAGCGCTGTTTTGCCTTAATAATACGATTATGAGACGCTTTCAAGAAAGCGCTTTCCGACATTCGATTTGCTGCATTATCCAAAAGTAACGCGAACTTTTTTATGTCGTCTTGGGTTCTTATGGTGAACGGCATAAGCGCAATGTCAGCACCTGCGCTGAATGCACTGACTAATGCTTCTTCATGGGAGAAAAACTGAGTAATACCTGCCATGTCTAACGCGTCAGTAACGATAAGGCCTTGATATCCTAATTGGTTGCGAAGCAAATTGCTTAGTATCTTCTTCGACAAAGTAGCAGGAACTATTTGTGACTTACCATGCTTATCAATAATTGTCGTATCGTCTAAAGACGGGTACTGAATGTGTGCACTCATAACCATTGCAGGAGGCGTTGCACTATTAATGATATTCGCAAAAGGAAGGATGTCACCCGCCATAGCTTGCGCTTTGCTATGCGTTACTTGCGGCAGGCCACTGTGGCTATCTACATGGGTATCACCATGGCCTGGAAAATGTTTGATAGCACTCATTACACCTGTACTTTGCATAGCACTGACAAATGTCTGCCCGAGTGCGGCTACCTGCTCTGGATTTTCCGAAAAGCTGCGTACGTTAATAACGGGGTTCTTCGGCTCGCTATTTACATCAACCGACGGCGCAAAATTGGTGTTTATTCCCAGCGGTAAAAGCGTTTGCCCAATATGCGATGCCACACTTTGCGCAAATGCGCTGCCTCGCTGATGAAAAGTGGCGCCAATGGCCATGTTACCCGCAAACGGCGAGAGCATGTCTGAAGGCAACCTTGCTACTCTGCCCCCTTCTTGATCGACAGCAATAAATAACGGCTGACGACCTGCTTTTACCATATGCTGCTGCATGGTGTAATTGAGCGTAATTAACTGCTCGGTATTTTGAATGTTCTCTGAAAACAAAATAACACCGCCGATGTTGTGCGTACTAAGCACATTTAAAAGTGACGGTGGAATTACGGTCATGGGCGTACGGCAGCGCGAAGACGGCGTATTGTCTTCACAGAAATAGCGAAAATCCAAAATGATTTTTTGCCCGAGCATGTTTTTTACAGCGCGAATTGTTTCGGCATCAGCGCTGGGCTTAGGATTATTCGAAGCGTTAGCACTTCCAGATTGAGCGGTTGCGCTAGCAGTAAACAGTGAAGCACTTAATAAAATGAGTATGCCTGACAAGATAGCGCTAAGGCCCATCAATGAAGCACGTTTTTTACAAATAACTTGCTGGAATAACAATGTTTATCTAATCCTTGGTAACACGAAGCACAATACGGTACGCTAGCATAAATGAGAGAAGCATGTTCGCCAACTTTGAACTGCAATCACACATTCTCTTACGCAAATAGACATACCTATAGGGCAAGTAGAGCGTAGTAACTTATCAAAGCTCAACAAGTCCTAGGCACACATAAATTTAAGTTTGGAAAGAAGTATGGATTGGATGTCAGTCATCCCCCCTCTTGTGGCTATTGCCGTCGTCTTTTGGAAAAAAGAAGTCATACTCGCATTAGCGCTGGCTGTTTTGTGCGCGGAAGCGTTAATTTTGGTAAATGCTGATATCGCTAGCAGCTATATGGCGCCCATTAATGCCATAGAGCGCGTGGTTGATACCGCCGCGAGTCCGGGCAATACACGGGTGCTTATTTTCTCTGTACTAGTGGGCGCGTTGCTCGCATTTATACGTGACTCTGGCGGAGTAACGGCAACGGTCAACTTTCTAGTAAACAAAGGGGTAGCGAAGAGTCGCAAACAAGTTGGCGGCTTGACCATGTTCACTGGCATCGCTGTATTCATAGAATCAAACTTAAGTGTGCTCACTGCCGGCATATTCGCCCGAGGTCTGTTTGACCGTTTCGGCATGAGCCGCGCGCGCTTAGCCTACATCATCGACTCCACCAGCGCGCCCGTTTGTATTTTGATTTTATTGAACGGCTGGGGGGCATTTATACTCAGCCTGCTCGATGCATACGAGCTACCAGCTTCGTCAGCCTCAATTTTATGGGGCAGCGTATTTTTTAACTTTTACGCTATCTTCACCTTACTTATTGTGGCCTACACTATTTCCGCTGACAAAGTGCACGGCCCCATGGCTGAGGAAGAAAAAGCACTCACGCATGTAGAGGTTAACCAAACTACGGAACCTGCCACCAAGGCACGTTTTATGTTGGTACCGCTAATAATAATGGTATTAAGCATGGTTGGCTTCATGTTCTGGACAGGTAATGGCGTATTGTCTGAAGGCAGCGGGAGCAAATCTGTACTTTACGCTACGGCTCTTGCCACTGCCATTGCCTATGGTCTGCTCTTAATCCACAAGCGTTTTACCCACAAGGAAGCGGTAGAAATTGGTTTTAAAGGGATGGGTGAACTACTTCCTCTAGTAACCATAGTGTTACTGTCGTTAACCTTAGGCAATAGCCTTAAGGTGCTTGGAACAGGCGTGTTTGTTGCGGGCATAGTGGGAGAGTATCTTCCTTTAGTGCTTATTGTTCCCATGCTATTTATTGCCGGAGCGATCATGTCGTTTACCACAGGCACGTCATGGGGCACATTCGCCATCCTAATTCCTATTGGTGTGCCGCTGATTCAAAGTTTAGGGTTACCCCCTTCACTGGTCATTGGCGCTATTTTGGGGGGCGGCATATTTGGTGATCACTGTTCACCTATTTCCGACACTACTGCCGTATCTTCGCTAGCAGCAGGTACTGACGTATTAACGCACGTTAAAACTCAGTTTCCCTACGCACTATTTGCGGGCGCACTTACGCTTATTGCCTATTTTGTAGCAAGCTTGGTCATGCTTGGTTAATGCCGTTGATTAAAGTTTGCTGGAAGTCAGTTGCTAATCGCAAAGGTTTAGCAATGTCTGTAACAAGGAGTTTGTAATGAAAAAGCGGATAGCTAACATCGGGTTTATCTCGGTAATAGTGGCATTTATTTCAGTAGTGGCAGCGTGTTCCCATGCGCCAAATCCCCCTGTTGATAGTGCTAGCAACAATACAGTAGGGCTTAGCCAACAGGCCGTTGCCATGCCTGACAGCTACAGTGCCGATGCTGCAATGCAGGTACTCCAAGAAGGTGGTAACGCAATTGATGCTGCTATTACGGCACAGTTTGTCTTGGCTGTTACTCTACCTGAGGCGGGCAACGTAGGCGGTGGCGGCTTTATGACAATAAAGTTTGAAGATAACACCGACTTTTTAGATTACCGTGAAATGGCACCTGAAAATGCGCATCGCGATATGTATCTTGACGAGCAAGGTGACGTAAAACCGTACGAGTCTTTGTTTGGGGCTAAAGCGTCTGGCATTCCTGGTACCGTTGCTGGTATGTGGGCCGCGCATAAAAAATACGGCACATTGGATTGGGAGCGTCTACTCGCACCAGCCGTTGATTTGGCCGAGCAAGGTTTTGTGGTTCACGAGAAGCTGGCCAATAACATTGATCATTATATTGAGCGTACCAAAGAAGCAGCTATCAATAACAACTTTAGCGAGTATTTTGCACACGCTAAAGCAGGCACTACCTTCAAACAGCCAGAGCTAGCGAAAACGCTTAAAGCTATTCAGCAACAGGGAAAGGATGGCTTTTATAAAGGCGATGTAGCAAAGCATATTGTTGATTTTATGCAGCAAAACGGCGGCCTTATTACCTATGAAGACTTACTGGCTTACAAAGCAGTGTGGCGCAAACCTCTTCACCTAAACTGGCAAGGTTATGAGCTGGTGACCGCACCTCCTCCAAGCTCTGGTGGTGTTGCCGTTGCCCAGTGGATCGGCATGCTAGAAGCCTATGACGCAACGCACGATTTGCCAGCGCAAAACAGTACTGAATACATTCACGTTATGTCAGAAATTGGTAAGCGCGTGTTTGCCGATCGCGCTGAATACATGGGCGATCCTGATTTTGTTAGTGTTCCGGTAGAAGCGCTCACTGACGCTAACTATATTACTCAACGCGCAGCAGATATTCAGCCTACCAGTATTTCTGATACCCCAAGCGTTAAGCCTGGTTTAAAAGAAAGCGAAGATACAACCCACTTCTCCATTATGGACAGATGGGGTAACGCTGTTGCCAATACAACGACCATCAACCTCACTTTTGGTAGCGGTGTTGTTGTGACTGGCGCTGGCTTTTTGTTGAATGATGAAATGGACGATTTTAGTGCTAAGCCTGGCGTGCCTAACTTCTTTGGCGCAGTGGGTGGTGAGGCGAATGCTATTGAACCTTACAAGCGCATGCTGTCTTCTATGACGCCAACACTGGTCACTAAAGACGACCAAGTGGTACTGGTAACAGGCTCTCCTGGCGGCACTACCATTATTTCGTCAGTAACTCAGTCGCTATTGAATGCCCTGCTTTACGATATGAGCGCTGAAGAAGCCGTGAACTCACCACGTTTTCATCACCAGCTATTGCCCAAAGACACCATTCGTATGCACGACGGGTTTACAGAGGCAACGGTAAATGAGCTTAAAGCAATGGGCTATACCATAGATAACCGTCGCTTTGGTGATGTACATTTAATTAAGCGCACTAAAGAGGGTGTAGAAGCCGCATCTGAAAAAAGCGGACGAGGTAAGAGCCTAGTACAACCTTATTAGTACAACCGTATTAGCACAGGGCTGTTAGCTGTTCCACATTAGCTGAGCTCCATTAGTGGAGCTTTGGGGGCTCAGCGTTATTAGTTCAGCCTTGAACAAAGTACAAGCTGAAAACTACAACAACAGCGTGGCGTCGATAGGCACGTACTTAGACGCCACTTTTTGAATACTTTCAGCCGTTAATGCAGGAACACCGTACACCGTTACGGTTTTCCCTTTTGCTTTAAGGGCGTTTACAAGAATATCGAAATCGCCGTCGCCCGACACCAAAATGATCTCATCAACATCGTCGGCGTGTTCAAGTGCATCTACTGTTATACCTACATCCCAATCACCTTTCGCCGAGCCGTCAGCACGTTGAATGAAAGGCTTTAACTTTACTTCAAATCCAATAGCACGAAGAATGTTTTGAAATTCACGCTGCTTGCTGTCACCCCTGTCTATGGCGTATGCGAAAGCATGGGCTATATCCAAGTTGTAGGTAAGTTCACGCCAAAACTGGTTGTAATTAAAGTTGCGTTTGTACGCCTGACGGCAGGTGTAATACACATTTTGTACGTCTACCAGCACTAATGCTTTATTCAAAACCACTCTCTTCTTCGGTTTACTCGGTTATTGTTTTCTGATGTTATAGCCTTTTGATAATAAAACCAAAAAACCTGATGATGAAATTTATGCGCAAAGCGCACAACTACCTAGGCTTAATACTATTTGTACAAATAGGCCTATGGTTTTTAAGCGGCTTGGTTATGGCCTGGTTACCCATAGATGAAGTAAGAGGTAACCATTTAAGGAACAGGGTAACCACATCATGGCACAGCGCTTCCGTTACTCCTTCTGATATTTTGCGTAACCACGGCAGCACTGCGGTGCTATCACTCACCCATCGCATAAATGAAGTAGGCCTCGCAGAACCGGGCTCGCTCAATGCTATTCCTGTTTATCATGTCGTAGATGACAACATTGCCTATCGCTACAGCGCATTAACAGGTGAAGCTTTGCAAACCATGCAACAAAGCGCTATTCGTAAAGCAGCAAAAGGGCAATACGCAGGTACTGGCGATATTGGTGAGACCCGGCTATTAAGCGTGTTGCCTCAAGAAGTGCAAAACCTGTCTGCGCCATTATGGCAGGTAAACTTCGATGACGACCTAAATTCGCGGTTTTATATCGACCCAAACACTGGCAGTGTTCTGCGCGTACGTACCGACACATGGCGGCTGTTTGATTTTATGTGGATGTTGCACATAATGGATTACAAGGACAGAAGTAACTTTAACACGCCGTGGTTAATTGCTTTTTCGGGCAGCGCCTTTTTGTTCACCCTTACAGGTGTTGCGCTTTTATATAAGCGCTTCAAACCAAAAAAGAAGAAGCGCTAGCCTAGTATCAGGCAGCTCTTTGATGCACGGCAAAGAGCAACTGCCCCCATTATTATGAAGCGAAAAGCTGAGAAATATCGGCGAACGCTTTGAACTCTAACGCGTTGCCGAAAGGGTCTTTGAAAAACATGGTGGCTTGTTCACCCGGCTTACCTTTAAAACGAATGTAAGGTGCGATAACAAACTCGGTATCGGCAGCCTCTAATTTACTTGCCAGTGCTTGCCAATCGTCCATGGTTAGCACAACGCCAAAGTGCGGCACCGGCACAGCATGATCGTCTACCCCGTTATAGGCAGGCGGCGACGGCATAGCCTCTACACAATGGGTCACTAATTGATGGCCGAAGAAGTTCCAATCTATCCACTGGGTGTCACTGCGGCCCTTTTCACAACCCAACAACTCACCGTAGAACGCTTCTGCGTCGGTTAAATTAGTGACCGGAATGGCAAGATGAAAAGGTTGAACCATGAAAACTCCTGTTATAAAAACTTCTTAAGCAACGACAGCTTAAACTTAGAAAACGGCGCATAACGAAAGAACACGTCGAGGGCGAATGAACGCTTCATTACCGTTTTAATATGACTGAATGTATCAAAACCTGCTTGGCCATGATAGCTACCCATGCCGCTATTTCCTACGCCACCAAACGGCAACTCAGGGTTAGTCATAAACAGCATAGTGTCGTTAGTACACACACTGCCTGAACTGGTTTTGCTGATAATATTATCAAGCACATCGTCCTTATCACTAAATGCATAAAGTGCGAGTGGCTTAGGCCTGCTGTTCACAAACTTAATGCCCGCCTCCATGTTGTCAACAGTGATAATAGGTAGAATAGGGCCGAAGATCTCTTCTTTCATTAGCGGGCTATCTAGCGATGGCTCCAGTACAAGGGTAGGCGCCATTGCTGGACGAGATTCATCTAGCTCGCCGCCATACACCACATTGACGTTTTCAAGGTAATTTTCAAGACGCTTTAAGTGACGATGATTAACGATATTGCCGTAATCTCGTGACGATAAAGGTGCTTTGCCGTATTGCTTTTTCAGCTCTTTTTTAACCGCATCAATAAGCTTTTGCTCAAAGCCCTTTTCAACAATGACATAGTCAGGCGCAATACAAGTTTGGCCCGCATTCATCCATTTACCCCACACTAAACGGCGCGCTGTGACAGCAATGTTTGTGTTTTTATCAACAAAACAGGGACTCTTACCGCCAAGCTCAAGGGTTACTGGCGTTAAATGTTTGGCCGCGGCGCTCATGACAATTTTGCCCACCACTTCACCACCGGTGTAAAAAATATGGTCCCATTTGCAGGCAAGTAACGCTGTCGCTTCATCTTTACCGCCTTCTATTACGGCAACGCATGAATTATCCATATATTGGGGGATAAGCTTAGCCACCAGCGACGAGGTTTCTTCAGCCAATTCAGAGGGTTTCAATACCGCACAGTTGCCCGCTGCAATAGCGGCGATATAAGGGGCAAGCAATAACTGAAGCGGATAATTCCACGCTCCGATAATAAGCACAGTGCCAAGCGGCTCAGGCTTGCGAAAGCTCTTACCTGGCCATGCCACCATGGGCGTTGATACTTTGCGTGGCTTTGCCCATTTATCCAAATGCTTAAGCGTATGCTTGATATCAGAAAGCAGAAACCCTTGTTCCGCTACCATGGCTTCGGTCTTACATTTGCCCAGGTCATTTTTAAGGGCCTGCAAAATGTCGTGCTGGTTGTCTTTCAGTAAAGTTTCTAATGCCTTTAACTGGCTTTTACGCCACTCCAAGGACTGGGTTTTCCCTGTATCGAAACTGTCGTTAAGCTTGTGAACAACGTCAACGAAACACACGCCAGTTTCCACTGCGTGAAGAGAAGGTCTATTTGGCATAAGAAGGCTCCGATAGCATAACACCCACTGCAACAATTCTATGGCTCATCTTAAGATTGTTGTCGGGCAAAGCAGCGCAATAATTAACTGATACTATCTTATATTAATAGGGATGTTCGAAGACAACGCAACTAAATTGTTAATTAATGTTTAATGCGTTTGCGTTTTAGGCCCTAACCGTAGGACTTATAGGAATAAAATGCAGGTGCTAAAAAATGAAGCGTGATCAATGAAAATGAAAAAGAGGTAAAGTTTGTGTGCAACAAAAAAAGCCCAGTGAACACTGGGCTTTTAAACATATTTTATGTGAAACTATTACGCGTCGTATGGGCTGCGTAAAACGATAGTTTCGTTTCTGTCAGGGCCTGTTGAAACGATATCAACCGGCACACCTGTTAGCTCTTCAAGGCGCTTAATGTAGTTTTTCGCAGCTTGTGGAAGCGCTTCAAACTCAGTTACACCAAAGGTGTTGTCTGTCCAGCCCGGCATTTCTTCATAAACTGGGGTTACTTTTTCGTAACCGTCAGCCGCCATAGGTGGAACGTCTTTCACGTTGCCGTCTGCATCTTTGTAGCCTACACAAATTTGAAGGCTTTCAAGGCCGTCTAGCACGTCAAGCTTGGTTAAACAGAAACCTGTAATAGAGTTAATTTGTACTGCGCGTTTCATCGCAACTGCATCGAACCAACCTGTACGGCGCTTACGGCCTGTAGTTGCGCCAAACTCATGACCTTTAACACCTAAGTGTTGGCCTACTTCACATTCTAGTTCAGTAGGGAAAGGACCTGAGCCTACACGCGTAGTGTATGCTTTAACAATACCCAGTACGTAATCTAGCTTAAGTGGGCCAAAGCCAGCACCCGTTGCTACACCACCCACGGTAGTGTTTGACGACGTAACATAAGGATAAGTACCGTGATCGATGTCTAGAAGTGTACCTTGTGCACCTTCAAACATAATAGGCAAGCCAGCATTGTGTGCTTTGTCTAGTTCGTCAGTTACATCAACAACCATTGCTTTAAGAATGTCAGCAACTTCCATTGCACCTTTTAAGGTTTCGTCAAAGTCTACTGCTTCTTCGCCATAGTACTGAGTAAGCGTGAAGTTATGCACGTCTAGCACTTCTTTCAGCTTTGCTGCGAAGTCTTCTGCATTAAACAAGTCGCCAACGCGTAATCCACGACGGGCTACTTTATCTTCATACGCTGGACCGATACCACGACCCGTTGTACCAATTGCTTTTGCGCCGCGGGCTTTTTCGCGCGCTACGTCTAGTGCAATGTGATAAGGAAGAATAAGCGGACAAGCTTCACTAATCTTTAATCGCTCGCGCACTGGAACGCCACGCTCTTCAAGCATAGTCATTTCTTTCATTAGTGCGTCAGGGCTTAGCACAACACCGTTACCAATAATACAGGTAACATTATCGCGTAGGATGCCTGATGGGATTAAGTGAAGTACGGTTTTTTCACCGTCGATTACTAGAGTGTGACCTGCATTGTGTCCGCCTTGGTAACGAACAACATATTTTGCGCGATCAGTGAGTAGGTCTACGACCTTGCCTTTACCCTCGTCACCCCATTGAGTGCCGAGTACCACAACGTTCTTTGCCATGAATCATATGTGTAAGAAAATTAGGCGGGGATTCTACAAAATTCTAGGGCAAGGATCATCTCTTTTTCGAACAAAAATACGACTATTTTATTTTTATTTTTGAAATCACAAAGATGACCCACTGCCGCTCGAGCCTTTTTGAAATAAGGCTTGGCTTCTTATTTTTCAGCACAAACATTCTTAGACGCTAATTTTTAAAGCTTTCTAAACATTACCTGGTAAAAAAGCTGAACAGACGGTCTATCGCAGTCTGCGCTACGCCCCATTTATATAACGTTTTGCTATTATTCGCGGGCATTGGATGCTTAAAAGCTAATGAGGTATTCAAAGGGCTGAAAATATACCTCTGAATGTTGAATACAGGTTTAAGAGCACACTTTTCAGTCAACGGTAAAGTCGCGCTCCTTTTCGTACTATCCATTATGGTAAAGCGTGTGGCAGTGTTTGATGAGGTCCGTTTTCACACCGCTTCACGCCTCTTAATGCCTAGTTCTGGGCGCTAACTCAACTGAAATAAAACAGCAGTAGTGCGCCTATTATCACAAGGGTTCCACCAATTTGACGCAGTTGATTGCTGGGCTGTTGGCTTATCTGAAGTAAATAATTGCGCCATTTATTAGGAAAAAGAAGCGGCCCTATTCCTTCTATAATAAGTACCAACGCTAAAGCGGGTAGTAGCCACTCCATAAAACTATCCTTAAATAAGTGTGACGTTAATATTTACGTATGTTTAAAGCAACGACTTACGCTTTCTGATTCAGTGCGGTTAAATCAATGTACTCAGGGGTGTGGTACAGACCAAAACCAAACCGTAAGCGGTTTCCTCTAAAATCGGTAAGGATATGGTGCTCTTTAAGCGCTGAAGCAAGGGCTTTTGTTTCATCGGCACTATCTAATTCAAAGGTAAGGAAATGCCCTCGGTTTGCTTCATCACTTACTGCTAGATGTTTTTCGTTTAGCAAGGGATGGTTGCAGGTAGCAAGTTTCTCTAGAAATGTGCGCTGCATGCCCATTACGTATTCGTTAACTGTGGCTACATCAATGCCATTGTCGTCGAACATACGAAGCACGGCTCTTAATCTGTAGAGCGCGGTAAAATCCATGGTCGCACCAGCAAAGCGCATTCCATCTAGACTATATTGAACGCTGTCTTTGCCGCCAACCTTGCGAGGCTTATCTAGCTCACCAAATTCTGCAAACCAGCCTGTGTAAGCAGGTCTTAGCTCACAGCCCACGGGTACATGCGCAAAACATGCCCCCTCTCCTGCCTGAGCATATTTGTAACTACCGGCAAGATAAAAGGCTCGGTGGGCAATGTTCGCTATATCGGTAGGCTTTGCCATAAACCCGTGATAGCCATCAACCACAATAAGGGTATTGTCGTTAGTTACGCTATTTACGATATCTGTGACATCGTTCACCACGTATCCGGAATTAAAAAACACCTGACTAAAGAAAACCAGCTCGGGATCGTGTTCGGCAATGGCGGCCTTAAAGCGCGACGCAAACGTATCGTAGGGTTTAGTAGGTACGGTAATAAGTTCTATCGCACCCTGCTCTTGCATCCTACTCGCTTGGCGCTGAAAACTGTGAAACTCGCTGTCTGTCGACACTACTTTATAAGGCGCAGCGCTATCGATGCAGCTCATTACGCGATAAAGCAGCTCATGGGTATTGGGCGCAAAAACGATTTGCTGTGGCGCACCAGTGTTCAGTATGTTGCTAATGCGCTGCTGTAGCTCTGGCACTAAAGTTTGGAAGAAATATCCCCATTTTTCGTCAACATACTTAGCGCTGTCATCCCAGTAGTTGAGCATTGCATCACGCGTGCAGTCGGGCCAAAAGTAGTGGCTGTGACACGCATAATGCTGTTTACCTTTGTTCGCATTAAGAAAACCCGTATAAAAATGCTGATATGCCATGCTCTATTGCCCAATATAAAAACTGCGTAAACCCTAACAGACTTCTTTATTTTTCGCATGATTCTGCGCCTGCAACAAAACATTTATTTACAAATTAAGTGTAAATTGTTTTGCCCAAATCGACGTGCTTAGTGATATTTCTTATATAAACACAACTACAGCAAATTTTAAGAACTCTGCTATACCCTATAGAGGCAAGATGTTTTTGTTAGCCGAGTTAGCAAGCTCCGTCTGTTCCACGCAGACAAACATTAAAGGTATTTTATGCGTTTTCCTAAATACGGAAATTATTCATTGGATGTCTCAGGTAACGTACTTGAGGTGTTTGCAACCGGGGCGTGGAACCTGAAAACGACAGAGTTTTTTATAGAAGAAATGCATGAACTTATCGCTAAGTTCGACAATAAGCCTTGGGCTGCCCTAATGGACGGACGCCGCTGGGTGCTTTCTACGCCTGAATGCCAAACCCGTTTGGCAGAAGCAATAAAGGTGAACATTTCGCGAGGGCTCACACGCTCAGCTTACGTGCTGGATACCGGAATGGTTAGGCGGGCCCAATTAGAACGAACCCACCCATCTAAGCACCGTGACGCTGAATCAGCTAACTACGAGCGCGATTATTTTCAAAAGTATTTCGAAGCACTTAATTGGCTGCACAAAGAGGGGTTCTCCCCTATTCTCTCGCCTAAATAAATACAGCAATCGAAGTAGAAATACACACGGTGACACTCGTCAGCATGCGTTCTCGTTCACCTGCAAGTACCAGCACGAACCTCCTGCAGTCAATTTATCAAAGTCAGACTCGACTCATTGTCCCCTACGACAGCCGCTAAAATGCTGACGTTGTTAATACAATAAGCTGTAAACTTTTCGGCGGTATTCCGACTTCAACGGGTCGCCGTCGGCAAGCGCATTCACCATATCCATCATTAGCTTTCTGGCGTCGCCAAACCCAAGTTCTTTCTTTAACACACTATAAAGAAGCTCTAGTGCATCTTGTGCTTTGTTCGCTTGCTGCAACTGTACCGCTAAATCAACTTTAAGCTGCAAGTCGTCTGGGTTCGCTTCTACCGCTGCTTGAAGCTGACGAATTTCAGGAGTGTCGGCGGCTTGTTCTGCCAATTCAATTTTTCCCGCTAAGCTCTTATAGCGAGAGTCTTGATCAACCAACTTAATTTCTTCCAATAACGCTTTGGCTGTATCGATAGATCCGGTCTCGATATAGCAATCAATAAGCATATATTTAGCGTTTACGTTATCTGGGTTAAGCGCTAGGGCTTCTTTAGCTGCGGGCAGTGCCTCTGCATAATCACCTTGCTGAATCGCTTTGCCAGCAGTGGCAAGTAGATCGTCTTCAGGATTAGGCAAATATTTAGCGAGCATTTCGCGAATTTGCTGCTCAGGTTGCACACCCGCAAAGCCGTCAACAGGCTGACCATTTTGCACCACCATCACCGTTGGTAGACTTCTAATACCAAACTGTGCAGCGACTTCTTGCTGGGCTTCGCAGTCTACTTTAGCCAGGATCAAGTGCTGGCTGTATTCACCCGCCAGCTTTTCCAAAATAGGCATAAGGTCTTTACAGGGCTCGCACCAATCTGCCCAAAAATCAATTAGCACCAGCTTATCTTGCGACGCTTCAATGATGATTTGTTGAAAGTTTTCTACCGTAATATCTACGATGGTTGCTTGGCTATTCGCAACGAGATTTTCCATAACGCAGGCCTTTAATTTCTTGTATTGAGAGGAATATGGGGCAGACGGCCTGAAATTACAAGGTTAAGGTAGGCTATCTTTAGTCACCGCGCCTTGCACTAGGAAGCGCCTCTTAATTCGCCACTTTGTTGGATCTGCGCCAGTGAACACGCATGTTTGCAAAAACTCATTCTCTTTTTGTCGTATTCACGACAATCTATTTCAGAATAGAATGTTAACGTAGTGTAAACTACTGCTACTAAGTCACTCTACTTCTATAAAATACATGCTTATGGCCGAGAGGGTTTTATGTCTACACAAACAAGCGCTGACACGCATTTTGCTTCATTCAAAGAGTTTTACCCGTTTTATTTAAATGAACATAGAGATAGTACATGCCGCACGCTTCATTTTATCGGCTCGTGGCTGGTTCTCGGCGTTATAGCACTAGCAGTATTTATGGCTAGCTGGTCGCTACTGTGGTTTATTCCGCTAGTAGGTTACGGTTTCGCTTGGGTAGGTCATTTCTTCTTTGAGAAAAATCGCCCTGCGACATTTAAACACCCGCTTTACAGCCTAATGGGCGACTGGGTCATGTTTAAAGATATTCTTGTGGGCAAAATTAGCCTTAAAGGCGAATAAAGCTCAAATGACTTAAAGGACGGCCAGCCCTCTATTAATAATGACAACTGCCATTGCTAGCGCCCTGCGTTGTTAAACGTTGCGCTTAATGTTGGATATGTAATTTTAACGGACAATCCAGCCTCTTCACCGCACGCTCTTTACATAAAAGAAACGAAAGCGATATGGTTAGAGACAACGTTCGCAGGTTGCTACATTTGCGTTAGGATTTACGCTAAGCACACGACGGCGAACATTCTACCTATCGCGCTCAGCGCAAAAACAATAACAAAAGGAACAACTATGTTTGCGTCTCGTTTCGCCTTTCGACCAGTACGAAAAGGCTTATGTGTTACCTCGACTGCATTATCACTATTGGTTTTAGGTATAAGTCAGGCCAATGCAGTGCAGGAATCTGCCTCTGATTCGACTAGCTTAAATGCGCTGACATACGATGACACCTTTAACTTAGAATTTGTGGCCAACCCACAGTTTCTTAATAAGGATACGGTAATTTATTCTCGTCAGAGCATGGATGTCATGACTGACGGAAGACAAAGCCGACTTTGGCAAGTAAATATTAAATCCGGTGAGCATCGCCCGTTTATTGGTGTAGATGAAAACTTGTCACAGGCTACCTTATCGCCCAACGGTAAAATGGTGGCATATACAAAATCGGTCAACGGCCGCGCACAAATCCATCTCTATTACTTAGATACCATGCAGTCTGTGCGCTTGACCAACACCGGCGAAGCACCTCGTCAGTTAACCTGGTCTCATGACAGCAAAACCTTAGCCTTCACCCAGTTTACCGAAGAAAAGCAAAAGCCATTGTTTACCGGCATGCCGAGCAAGCCTAAAGGAGCAAAGTGGGCTGACCAAGGCACCTATATTGATGCGGTGCAGTATAGAGGTGACGGAAGAGGCTACTTGCGTGAAGGCTTTGACCAAATATTTGTTCTGCCTGTTGAAGGCGGTACGCCGCGTCAGTTAACAACTGGAAAATTCCCTAGCGGCGGCACCCTTTCTTTCTCTAAAGAGAATGACTGGATTTATTTCGCCACACCACAACGAGAAGACTACGCGCTGCACCCTTTGTTTAGCGACATCTATAAAGTGAATGTGAATACAGCGGCAGTTGAACAAGTTACCGATATCGAAGGGCCTGAAGGTAGACCAACCTTGAGTCCCGACGGAAAATACCTTGCATTTACTCAGCTCAACGACAGAAAGCTTTCTTATCAGAATGGCGACCTTGTGGTACTTGAGCTTGAAAGTGGTGACATCAGCCGTTTAACTACGTCACTAGATAGAAGCTTAGGCAAATTTGAGTGGCGCAAAGACAGCCGAGGATTAATCTTTTCTTACCTTGATCACGGCGAAACGAAACTTGCTGCAGTGAACCTGAAAGGCGATGTGAAACCTATCGACGTTAGCATAGGTGGACAAGCGTTTGGACGCCCTTACACGTCGGGCGACTTCGCAGTTAGTGATAAAGGCGATATTGTTTACACCACGGCAAGCCGCACTGTGCCTGGCGACCTGGCGCTTTATAGAAAAGGCAAAGACGATACGCAACTCACCGATTTAAACAGCGATGCACTTGGTCATAAAACGCTGGCAGAAGTACAAGATCTTTCAGTCGTATCAAGTGTTGACGAGCTATCTATCGACGCATGGATTGCATTGCCCCCTGGATTTGATAGCAGCAAAAAATACCCGCTTATATTAGAAATTCACGGCGGCCCACATGCAGCCTACGGCCCTCACTTTGCCATGGAAATTCAGCTAATGGCCGCGCAAGGTTATGTGGTTGTATGGTCCAACCCAAGGGGCAGTAGCTCTTACGGTGAAGACTTTGGTAATTTGATCCACCATAACTACCCATCAGAAGATTATAACGACCTAATGGATGTGGTAGACGCGGTTGTTAAGCAAGGCTATATAGATTCAGAGAATCTGTTTATTACTGGCGGCTCAGGCGGCGGAACCCTTACCGCATGGTCCATTGGTAAAACAGACCGCTTTAGTGCAGCTGTTGTGGCGAAGCCGGTTATTAACTGGATGAGCTTTTCATTGACTGCCGACGCATACCCGTACTTTAGCAACTACTGGATGGCAGATATGCCGTGGACTATTGCGGATAAACTCTGGCAGCGTAGCCCTTTGAGCTTAGTGGGCAACGTAGTAACACCCACTATGCTGCTAACCGGTGAAGCCGATCACCGTACGCCAATTAGCGAGACAGAGCAGTATTATCAAGCGCTGAAGTTACAAGGTGTAGATGCTGCAATGGTTCGAATTCCAGGGGCTTCACACGGCATTGCAAGCCGCCCTTCTCGCTTAATACAGAAAGTAGGAAATATTGTGGCGTGGTTTGAACGCTACAAGAAGAATAGCGACGGCGAATAAGTCAATACGAGACCCGATGTCCTTATAAATAAAAAAGGCGCTTACTTCATTTTACAATAGCAATGAAGCGGCGCCTTTTCTCATTCTACGTTTTATACCAGAATTTGAAAGGGAACAGCCATTCCTGCATTCCCACGCTTCGCTATGAAGCTTGCCAGCGCCTTCTGAGTGAGCACTTATCTATGCGGACTGGTATTATGCTATTTGGTTAGCTTTAATACTTTGCCGTTCGGTGCATCGGTCAGTAAGTAAATGGCACCTTCTGGGCCAACTTCAACGTCGCGAATACGGGCGTGATTGTCTCGAACATATTCAAACTGCTCTCCGGGCTTTCCATCTTCTACTTTTATGCGACGAAGGTGAGTAAACTTCAACGACCCCACCAGTACATCCCCGTTCCATTCTTTGAACATTTCACCTTGGTAGAAGGTTAGGCCGCTTGGCGCAATTGATGGGTCCCAATACACCCAAGGCTGCTTCATGCCGTCCATATGGGTTTTGTCGCTGATAATGTCGCCACTATAGTCAACACCATAGGTAATCACAGGCCAACCGTAGTTTGCACCGCGTTCAAGGATATTGATTTCATCACCACCTTTCGGGCCATGCTCCATCGCCCATACCGCACCAGTTTCAGGATGAATAGTAACGCCTTGCACGTTGCGGTGACCATAGCTGAATATTTCAGGGGCTTTGCCGTCTGTAAATGGGTTATCTTCTACTGCGCTGCCGTCACGGTTTATGCGTACAATTTTACCGAAGTGGTTATCGGTGTTCTGCGCTTCTTTCATGTACTTGTAGCGGTCGCCCATGGTGATGTACAAGTGCTTTTTAGCATCGAACGCTAAACGACAGCCAAAGTGAAAGCCGTTATCCACAATTGAGTCGGCACTAAAGATAACGTCAACATTTTCAAGGCCTGAGTCGGTAAGCTTAGCCTTTGCAACACTGCTACTGCTGCCCGGCTTGCCCTCAACCTCACTCGCTTTGCTGTAACAGAAGTAGATAGTGTTGTTGCTGGCAAAATCCGGGTCGATAGCGATGTCCAACATACCACCTTGGTTTTGCGCAACCACCTTAGGCACATTACCTAGACGTCCTGACAACTTACCGTCTTTTGATAAACGCTGAATGCCACCTTCACGTTCCGTAACTAGCAGATCGCCATTTGGCAAAAATGCCATTCCCCAAGGATGAACAAGCCCTTCAGCGAGCGTGGTTACGGTAATATCGCTGTCGGTGATTTCATGCGCTTCGCCATGTTTATGATCTCCGTGAGCTAAAGCGGATTGGCTGATCGTAAGCGCCAATACACAAGTAAGTGACTGCGCTAGCGCGCTCACAGGTTTGAATGGTACAGCTAAAATAGTTGATGGTTTCATCGCTAGGAGCCTCATTTTAAAAAGCCGTGTGCGCGTTCACACAGGCTTCTTCTATTATTCTTAGTGGAAGGCAGTATACAAAAAAGGGCACAGCGCTGCTGTACCCTTTGTGATAATTTTACTTGCTTATGCGATAAAGGTGACTGGCCGATTAAGCCTATGTTAAATCACTGTCACCGCACTTATATAGCGATTTACTTCGGTAATGTTGCACGAAGCATCCACGCAGTTTTTTCATGAACGCGCATACGATCGCCAATTAACGCTGCAGATGACTCATCGTCTGCGTCTTGCGCTAGCTTTAACGATTCACGGCAGGTTTTCACAACTTGCTCATGACCGTGAGTTAACAATCTCACCATTTCCGTCGCTTCAGGTACACCTTCCACTTCTTCAATTGAACTAAGCTCGGCGAACGACTTATATGTGCCCGGTGCAGCAACACCTAGAGTACGAATACGCTCTGCAATTTCGTCTACCGCTTCGGCAAGCTCTGTGTAATGCTCTTCAAACATTAGGTGCAATTCACGGAACTGCGGACCTTCTACGTTCCAGTGAAAATTATGCGTTTGAAGGTACAAAGTGTAAGAGTCGGCCAATAGCTTTTTAAGGCCTTCTGCTACTGCGTTACGATCGCTCTCAGAAATACCAATATCAATCTTGCTCATGTCACACTCCTTAACGTTAAAACCCTTTTTAGATTTACCTTCAGTCCATTCATCGGCGCTGAAAAATCTTGGTTTAAATAATATAAGTTAATAGTACTACAGAAATTTTGATTTAGATTAACGGTTTAGTTGATTGCATTCATCGCATTAATCGATGACTTTATACATTCTGCCTCAGCCACTCTATTAATGGTGGTGATGGTGGCTTTCGCCCGCTTCTTTTTTAACAGGTAGCAAAACCGGTAGTTCACTCCCATCGCTAAATGTGAGGGTTAGTGCTACTTCGCTGCCCTCTTCTAATCCTTTGGTCAGCCCCATCAACATGATATGACGGCCGCCTGATTCAAAAGAGACCATTTCGCCCGCTTTTATTATAACGCCGTCAGTTAGCTCACGCATTTTCATCACGTCTTCCTCCATCACCGTTGTGTGGATTTGCGCTTCACTTGCTACATCGCTTGATACTGAAACAGACGTCAGTGTTTTATCGCTGTCACTATGATTATGCAAAGTAAAGTACACTGCGCCGGTTTTTGCCAAAGCAAAGGTCGCTCTGGCATAACCATTCATTACCATTACTTCTGATTGCTTACTGGCGTGCTTGTGCTGCTCTTTTGGCATGTGATGGTTATCATGGTCATTGCCATGCGCGTAAATAGTCGCAGACATGCTTAAAGAAAATAAGCCAGTTACGATAACTAACGGTTTAAGTGATTTGGAAAAAAATGACATACAGTCTGCTCCGAATGAATACTCGTAAGCAAGTGTACGTAAGATTGGCATAGGAAAAAAGAAAAATGGTGCCGACTGCCGGAATCGAACTGGCGACCTACTGATTACAAGTCAGTTGCTCTACCAACTGAGCTAAGTCGGCACACTTTAAAAACCGCTGCCTAGACAGCGGATGCGTATTCTAGCGATAAACGCGTGGGTGTCAACCTTTTAATCGCGTTGCTTCACCAACTAATTTTGGGAAGTACTCAAGTGGTAAATATTTGCTCAATGCCATGAGCTTTTCACCCAAGCTTTCATAACTATTCGTGGTGACATTGATGTGTCCCATCTTGCGCTTTTCACGAACAGATTTTCCGTACCAGTGAAGATGACTGCCATCGATGCTTAGCAAATCGCGCGAGAAGCTGCTGCAACCAATAATGTTGACCATAGCGCTTGGGCCAATGGCTGACGTGTCACCAAGAGGCAATCCACAGACTGCACGTAAGTGATTTTCAAACTGGCTGGTTACAGCGCCCGACTGGCTCCAGTGCCCAGAGTTATGTACACGAGGAGCAAGTTCGTTGACAAGTAGCTTGTCGCCTACTTGGAATAGTTCCACAGCCAGCACACCGACGTAGTTCATACCCTCAGCAAGTTTCACAAAAATATCGTGAGCCTGGGCCTGAAGTGCATCATCAACGTTAGTCGCTGGTGCAACCGACACATGAAGTTGACCTTGGTGATGCAAATTTTCAGCAAGTGGATAGGTGCGTACGTCGCCATTAGCATTGCGTACACCGATTAATGACAACTCTCTGTCGAAAGCCACCATTTTTTCAACCACTAAAGGCACGGTCTGCAAATCTAATCCCTGAAGTGCATTTTTTAGTTCAGGTAAGTCAGCCTCATCACTTAAACGCCATTGACCATATCCGTCATAGCCATCGCGGCTAGCCTTAAGAATGAGTTTGCTACCCAACTGCTTTACGCAATCGTCTAACTGGGCAAGGTCGGTAACTATTTGGTGCTCACAATTTGCCACCTGCATGCTTTCAAGCAGCTTTTTCTCACGTACGCGATCGGCGCCAACAAGAATGCTGTCGATATTCGGCATCAACTTGTTTGTTTTCGCCGCGTCTTCAAGAAGCCTTTCAGGTACATGCTCAAATTCTACGGTAAGAGCATCTGCACCTTCTAGTGCTTGAGCAAGTGAGATTTCAAGAGGGGTTTTGCTAACTGGATGTACAACGGTATCGTTGTTTACGTCCACAGCTTGAACGTCAATACCTAACGGGCTTCCCGCCAGGTACATCATTTGAGCAAGTTGGCCTGCGCCGTAAACGACTACTCTCATTCATCTAGCTCCAACGTATTGCTTGAAGCAAGTACCGTATCAGTTTGCGATTTTCTAAAAGCGATAACGGCATTGCGTACGCTTTCGTCTTGCAGCGCAACAACTTGTGCCGCGAGAAGACCCGCATTTGCTGCACCAGCCTCACCTATTGCCAGTGTACCTACCGCAACACCTTTCGGCATTTGAACGATAGAAAGCAGTGAGTCTAATCCATTGAGCGCCTTTGATTTAACCGGGCAGCCAAACACAGGTAAATGCGTGTGTGCAGCAATCATACCCGGTAAGTGAGCTGCGCCGCCTGCGCCAGCAATGATTGCGCTAAAACCTTCATCTGCAGCGCTTTCTGCAAACTCTACTAGCAAGTTGGGTGTACGGTGCGCCGACACCACCTTCGCTTCAAATTCAACACCAAACGACTTCAGCATTTTTGCGGCCTGCTGCATAGTAGGCCAGTCTGAAGTTGAACCCATTACAATCGCGACTTTTGCCATCTAGAGATCCTCGGGGTAGGTAAAGTGGACAACCTTGGAAAGGCCGCGATTGTAGCGTAAAACCGTTCAAAATCCCACCGTAAATGGCGTCAATTATAGCGCCACTCGCTTAAGGGTTGTTGAGGCTATTCTCTTACAAGGGTGATCTATCTCTTCGCTGTCAGTCGTATTAACTATAATTAATTTATGTAGAAAAGTTGCCTGACTACACGGATTAACGAACGCTTTTATTTCCACACTTTGCGACGTTGACCATGAACGGGCGTTAGAGGTTATTGATGACAGATAAACACGAACCCGACGTACTTGATGAGGTGATAGAAGAAGTACAAGACGTGGTCTCTGACTTCTTAAATCGCGAAGCCGCTCCCGGCATATTGTTAATGGGTGCAACGATTCTTGCGCTCATTATTGCTAATTCTCCCCTAGATACGCTTTACGATCATTTAATCAGTATGCCGGTACAAATATCAGCCGGTACGTGGGCTATCGATAAGCCATTATTGCTGTGGATTAACGACGGGTTAATGGCGGTGTTCTTTTTTCACGTGGGTCTGGAACTGAAGCGGGAAATCTGCGAAGGTGAATTGGCCAATCCCAAAGATATTATTTTACCCGCAGCGGGTGCTGTAGGTGGTATGGCACTACCCGCCTTGATATATGTAGGCATCAACTGGGACAACCCCGTAGCCATTGCAGGGTGGGCAATTCCCGCCGCTACTGACATCGCGTTTGCGTTAGGTATTTTGGCGCTACTAGGTAGTCGAGTACCTACGAGCCTGAAAGTTTTCTTAGTCACCCTAGCTATTATTGACGATATCGGTGCTATCGTAATTATTGCCCTGTTTTACACCGAGCACATTACCGCGGGTGCGCTGTATATTGCTGCAGGTTGTTTATTGCTGTTGTGGCAAATGAATAAACGCAATGTGGTAGATATTCCGCCTTATGTTTTTGTGGGAATCATTCTGTGGGTAGCCATGTTGAAGTCAGGCGTTCACGCCACACTGGCAGGTGTCGTACTTGCTGGCTTTATTCCTATGCGGGATGAGAAAGACGAATCTTATTCTCCGGTAACGCGACTAGAGCACGGTTTGAATGGCTCGGTGAGTTTCGCGATCCTACCTTTATTCGCCTTCGCTAACGCCGGCATAAGTTTTGGTAACATCAGTCCGGAGGGTATTTTCCATCCTGTTACCTTTGGGATCTTTCTTGGCTTGGTTGTGGGTAAACAAATTGGCGTATTCGGTTTTTGCTACTTAATGGTGAAGTTAAAGCTGGCTAAGTTACCAGAGGATCTTAACTTCAAGCATATCTATGGCTGTGCGCTACTTTGCGGCGTTGGCTTTACAATGAGCTTATTCATTGGGGGACTGGCCTTTGCACAGACAGGTATCAATCAAATTTTTGACGAGCGTGTGGGCATTTTAACCGGCTCTCTTGTCTCGGCGTGCTTAGGGTATATTGTACTGCGATTCGTTAGCGAAGCGCCGAGCGATAACACTGATGTAGCCTCAAACGCGAGCAAGTTCACGGGCAATACAGTCAAATAGAACCTGCTTGCGAATAGGCTTACTTAAATGCGCATTCATGCCTGCTTCTAAGCAGGCATTTTTGTCTTCGATAAACGCATTGGCGGTTAAGGCGATGATCCTGACCGTGTCCTTATTCCTGCCTTCACTTCGAATAAGTTTCGATGCTGTATGACCATCCATGATCGGCATTTGGCAATCCATTAAAATTACGTCGAAATCGTGCCTCTTCTCGGCCTTAACAGCATCTTGCCCGTTTTTCGTTCTAATACATTTGATGTTGGACGATTTGAGCATGTCCATGACGATTTCAGCATTAATGTCGTTGTCTTCAGCCAATAAAACCCGTAATCCATCAGGTAATGACGGAATCACCTCATTTTCTGCATGCTCTTTTTCTTCACTTACTGTGGCAGGAATGTGGAAGGTGAAGCTTGTTCCTTTACCCAGTTCACTTTCAACATAAAGCTCTCCACCAAGAAGCTCAACCAAACCTTTAGAAATGGCCAAACCTAATCCTGTGCCACCAAAATTTCGAGTGGTGGACGGATCGGCTTGCTCAAACTTATCAAAAATAAGGCGTAGTTTGTTGGGAGCAATGCCTATTCCCGTATCGGTAACCGAAATTTTAAGTCCTTGGTGGGCATAGCTGACGTTAACCGTCACGACACCATCGCTGGTGAACTTAATCGCGTTACTAAGTAAGTTATTGATGATTTGGCTCACCTTCCCTGCATCAATGTTCAGTGCGTTAGGTACGCCCTGATTAATATACAAAGCAATATCGTACCCTTTTACTTGCGCAGCGTGACGGTAGAGGTCACAAGAAGCTTCAAGTAACTCGCGAATGGCACAGCTTTGAATATCGGTAAGCATTTTACCCGATTCAATCTTCGACCAATCTAAGATACTGTCCAGGATGATAAGTAAATTACTAGCAGAGCGTGAAATTGTTTTGGCTCTAGCCGAAACATTTTCCGGCAACTCATTCTCGAGCATCAATTCACATGAGCCAATAATGCCGTTCATTGGCGTTCTAATCTCGTGACTCATGTTAGCGAGAAACTGCGTTTTCGCCACATTAGCGGCTTCCGCTTCTTTAAGCGCTAACGCAAGGTGCTCGGTTTTCTCTTCTATGCGCTTTTCCAAAGACTGATTCAATTCCCCTAGCTCGACATTCAGGCTTTGCTCTACTTCTCTTGCAACCTTTAGCTCTTCAAATGCATCGAGCAATCGGGCTTCTAAACTCACGAACTCATCGCTTAGCGACGAGAGCTCTTGAATGTGCAGTGCCCTTTGTGGAGCTTTAACACCTTCTTTTTGTGTAGGGTCGAATTCGGCAATATAGCGAACAAGGCGACGAATAGGCGCGCCAACCATTTTTGCGACTACGTACCCGGTGAATGTTCCAAAAGCAGATAATGCCAATAGCAGCAGTAAGTCTTTTAGCAAGTAATTACTCATTGATGCCATTAACAGTCGTTTGTCGAAGTAATAGCTGACTTTCCAGCTAGCAAAAGGCATATCTTTCGCTAACCTCAACCATGTTTTCCCCTGAGGCCCGTTCTCCACCTCAACAGCACAATCAGGTTCACAAATATAAAAAGGTGCTTTAGTGAGTGGCTTCATCTTCAGGCCTTTAGATGCATAGATAACTTCGCCTTTTTGATCCTCAATGAGCATCAAAAAACCACCCAAGCTTAAGTTATCAATAGCAGAAAAGCTCTTTAACGATAAAGAGCCCTCTACAATACCTTTTGGAGTGCCATCTGCATCTGTAATAGGGGCTGACAAGGCTACAATTGGATCGTTACCAAAACCTCGGCCTTGAAATACATTTGAAAGGAATGGTTTACCTGTCTGCATGACTTCAAAGAAATACGGCCTGTAAGCCACATTTGACAAGCCGCTTTGTCTTGCCTTATCCAACAGGCTAGGCGGGTAAGCGTGGGTAAGATCGCCTTTGTCATCTGCAATGAGGAAGGTCAAAAATTCTGGATTGTGCGATGCCAACACCCGCAAATTTGTCACCGCTGCATTATCGAAATCGCTGTTTGATACCTCGCTAGATAACACTTGCGCTGCACTAATAATGGCACTTTGGTGTTGCTGAATAAAATTCGAAAGTTGGAACTCCAGCACATTCACCCGCTGCGACATGTAACTGTGAATTTGTCTTTCTTGCTGTTGTTGAAACAGACTTACCGACAAATAAATTACTGCCATGGAAGCAACGAAGAAGCAACCGGAAAAGAAGTACCCAAAAAGAAAGTGCAGCGTAACCCGCTCTGACTTACTTGATGTTTGTCGCTTAAGCCCGTGGACTGCCAAATACGAAAAGTGTCCGGTTACAAGACCAAATACACCGCTTACCCAGGTGACCAGCACACCCGAAAACAGCATATTTGCGTTATCGCCATCATAAAGAGAATGCTCTAAAACGAGAATGGGCAGAAAGACAATAGACCAAAAGCCTGCGCCTACTTTTATCACCTGTTTAAGCGACTTGTTATAGCCAAAAAAGCTAAGCACGATAGGCAGTAGAGTAAGGCTTTCTTTTCCAACTATGCTCCCGTCGTTAAGCCATAAGGGAAGGCTGACAACAAGTGCAATAGGAATGGAAATAAAAGGAGAAAACCGAAGTGAAGCGTAGACTGCCGCACCTATGCCAAATGTAGCTATCCCTGTGCTATCAAAGGGTGGGTTGAGAGCATTAAGACCCGCACCTAACACACATACAAGCAGTGCTTGAAGGGCCAGAGACCATGAAAAAGAAAATGAAATACTGCCAATTTTCAACGCATGTCTCCGGCGAATAGATTTAGTGTTGAGCCATGTAATCTAGGGTAAAGTTCGTTAGAAGCTTCACGCCTAATTTCATGCCTTCATCATCAACATAAAATTCCGGTGTGTGATGAGCAGGGCTATCTTCTTCAGACACGTCCAATGGCTTACCGCCTACCCAAACATATAAACCTGGAATTTGTTCTTGGAAAAATGAAAAGTCTTCCGCACCCGTGACCGGCTTAGAAAGCAGCGTGTTTTCAACGCCTGCGGTACGCTGCATAGTAGGCAGCATGGCTTTTGTAAGCTCTGGGTCGTTGTACGTAATGGGGTAATAGTAATCTAGCGGTAGCGTAAGTTCTGCTTCTGCGCCCATACTTTCAGCAATAGCCTTTACTTTGCGCGGAAGCGACTCGTAAATGTGATCGCGAGCAGCTTCATTGAGTGTACGAATTGTGCCAACCATTTCTACTTCATTTGGAATGATGTTTGAACGGTTACCGCCGTGAATAGAGCCAATAGACACCACCGCTGCATCGTCAATCAATTTCAACTCACGACTTACTATGGTCTGAATTGACATGATCATTTGCGCAGCGGTAACCACTGGATCAACACTCTTCCAAGGATAAGCGCCGTGGGCTTGCTTACCGTGAATAACAATTTTAAATGGGTCTACCGCGGCCATGGTGCCACCCGCGTTATAACGCACTTTCCCCACATCGGTGTTAGCATTGATATGCAGGCCAAAAATAGCGTCTACATCAGGGTTCTTAAGTACACCTTCAGCAACCATAACTTCCGCACCGCCTTTTTCTCCAGCGGGTGCGCCCTCTTCTGCAGGCTGAAAGATAAACTTCACTTTACCTTTCAGGTCGCCCTTAATTTCGGTAAGAATTTTTGCCGCGCCCATGAGCATTGCCATGTGAGTATCGTGACCACAGGCGTGCATAACCGGCACTTCTTTTCCGTTGTATTCGCCCATTTGCTTTGAGCGGTAGGCCAAATCGTTTTGCTCTTTTACAGGAAGACCGTCCATGTCTGCACGTAATGCAACCACAGGACCTGGCTTGCCCGAGTCTAAAATAGCTACCACACCCGTTTTTGCCACACCGGTCTGCACTTCTAAACCTAGGCTTTCAAGGTAGTCAGCAACATATTCAGCGGTTTTAAACTCGCGATTCGATAATTCAGGAAATTCATGAAAGTGATGACGCCATTTAATTACATCAGGCTCGACTTTATTCGCTAATTCATCAACATTGATCTGAGCGGCATTAGCAGCTGACACAGAGGTCAACCCTGCAAATGCGAGTGACAGCAATTTCTGGTACATAACTATTATTTCCTTTGGTGTTTTTTAGACAGAGTAAATCATCTCAAGGGAGAACACACCACTGAACTAACGATTGCTGTTAAAAATCAATAAGCAGACGAAAATACCCCATTCACAAGACTGAGGGTATTAGACGGAAGTATAAGAAAAGTGCTTTATCGATGCAGGGAATAAAAAAGGCGCCGAGTGGCGCCTTTTCTTTAAATATCAACTTATTACTAAGTTTCTATTAACTCTTTTGTCTACGCATTGCGTCAAAGAACTCATCGTTTGTCTTGGTCATAGACAACTTACTGATAAGGAAGTCCATTGCGTCAATTTCTGACATTTCGTGAACGATTTTGCGAAGGATCCACATTTTCTGTAGTTCATCTTGCGCTGTAAGCAGTTCTTCACGACGGGTACCAGAGCGGTTGAAGTCGATAGCCGGGAATACACGTTTTTCCGCGATTTTGCGATTAAGGTGTAATTCCATGTTACCTGTACCTTTAAACTCTTCGTAGATAACTTCGTCCATTTTAGAGCCGGTATCGATAAGCGCTGTTGCGATAATCGTTAAGCTTCCGCCTTCTTCAACATTACGGGCAGCACCAAAGAAGCGCTTAGGCTTGTGAAGAGCATTCGCATCAACACCACCGGTAAGTACTTTACCTGATGATGGGATAACCGTGTTGTAAGCGCGAGCAAGACGAGTAATCGAGTCAAGCAGGATAACCACGTCTTTTTTGTGTTCAACAAGACGCTTGGCTTTCTCGATAACCATTTCAGCAACTTGTACGTGACGACTTGCTGGCTCATCGAAGGTTGAAGCAACGACTTCACCTTGAACAAGACGATGCATCTCGGTTACTTCTTCCGGACGCTCATCAATAAGTAATACCATTAACTCACAATCTGGGTGGTTAGCAGCAATTGACTGAGCAATATTCTGAAGAAGAAGCGTTTTACCGGCCTTAGGTGGCGCTACGATAAGACCACGCTGGCCTTTACCGATTGGCGACGCCAAATCTAGTACACGAGCCGTAATGTCTTCTGTTGAGCCATTACCACGTTCCATGCGCAAGCGATCTGCTGCGTGAAGTGGTGTAAGGTTTTCAAAAAGGATTTTATTACGTGAATTTTCAGGCTTGTCGAAGTTAACTTCGCGGATTTTTAGCAGGGCGAAGTATCGTTCACTGTCTTTCGGTGGACGAATTTTCCCGGCAATCGTATCACCGGTACGCAAGTTAAAGCGTCGAATTTGGCTTGGCGATACATAAATATCGTCTGGTCCTGCAAGATACGAAGAGTCAGCTGAGCGTAAGAAGCCGAAACCGTCCTGTAAAATTTCTAGTACCCCATCACCAAAGATGTCTTCACCGCTTTTTGCGTGTGTCTTTAGGATTGAGAAAATGATGTCTTGTTTTCTGGCGCGCGCCATGTTTTCCAGGCCCATCTCCTCGGCCAGGTTAACCAACTCGCTTATTGGTTTGTTCTTTAATTCAGTTAAATTCATACTGGTGGGTCTTTGTGCTTGAACTTCGCTTACAGGACTTATAGTCACTCTGTTCTAGTTTAGATTTGATTTCACCCGGATGTGGGCGTAAGCAGAATGCTGCTCGGATGAGCGCTAAACAAAAGTTAGCACTATATTTAAACAACGTCCAGCGTTTTACTGCTGAATTGTTAAATAATTTGGAGCGTGCGTTTGATGATAAAAAAGCAAAGCGTAGTTATTAGAAAAGGTAAAACGAAAAAACCGGCGCAAAAATGCACCGGTTTTGACGTGTATCGATTACAGGTTCTCGTTAAGGAACTCTGTTAGTTGTGCTTTTGATAACGCACCAACTTTAGTTGCCGCTACATTGCCGTTCTTGAAAAGTAACAATGTAGGAATGCCACGAATGCCATATTTAGGCGGAGTTTCGTTATTTTCATCGACATTCAACTTGCCAACTGTTAACTTGCCATCAAACTCGGTCGCAACTTCTTCTAAGATTGGTGCGATCATTTTACACGGGCCACACCATTCAGCCCAGAAGTCAACCAGTACAGGACCTTCAGCATTGATAACATCTGCTTCGAATTTATCGTCAGATAACTGGATAATTTTGTCGCTCATTCTTTTCTCCATTTTTGGACTGTTGCTGATTTGTCTCAGCCCGACCATAAGTGTTATATAGAAACTGTTTTTTAATGCAAGCACTGATAAGCTATAAGCTATGCCTACTCACTTAACTGATACTCACTTTTCTGACCTGCCGATTAACGGCAAGGTTGTTGACGCCTTGGCGGCAGCTAATTTTTCACATTGTACACCAATTCAAGCACTTGCACTGCCTCCTTTATTGGAAGGTCACGACATTGCAGGTCAGGCTCAAACCGGAACCGGTAAAACCATTGCCTTTTTGGTAGCTACATTTCACTATTTGCTAAGCAAAGCAGAAAATGCAGATAACAGCAAATCAAATGGCCCTCGCGCAATTATTATGGCGCCGACCAGAGAGCTCGCCGTTCAAATTTATAACGACGCCAAACTGCTTAGTGAGCATACTGGATTGTCGCTTGGTTTGATTTATGGGGGCGAAGGTTACCAAAGTCAACGTGAAACTTTGGAAGAAGGGGTAGATATTATAATTGGTACGACAGGACGCATACTGGATTACTACAAACAGAATGTGTTCACACTGAAGAATATTCAGGTTGCCGTACTTGATGAAGCCGACCGCATGTTCGATTTAGGCTTTATAAAGGATATCCGCTTTTTATTCCGCCGCATGCCACCGGCAAGTGAACGTTTGAGCATGCTATTTTCAGCTACACTTAGCTACCGCGTGCAAGAGCTTGCTTACGAGCACATGAATAACCCTACCCACGTACAGGTAGCGCCAGAACAAACAACTGCAACTCGCGTTTCTCAAGAGCTATTTTATCCGTCTGATGACGACAAGATGCTGCTTCTTCTTACGCTGCTTGAAGAAGAATGGCCAGAAAAGGCAATTGTTTTTGCCAACACTAAAAATAGCTGTGAGAAAGTTACCGACTGGCTTACCGCAGATGGCCATCGCGTGGGCTTGCTTAGCGGCGATGTACCACAGAAGAAACGCCTTGGGATCTTAGAAGATTTCACCAAAGGCAATCTTGATATTTTAGTCGCAACCGACGTTGCAGCGCGCGGTCTTCATATCGACGCGGTAACGCACGTATTCAACTACGACTTACCTGACGACGCCGAAGACTATGTACACCGTATTGGTCGTACTGGCCGTGCAGGACAAAGTGGTGTTGCAATTAGTTTCGCGTGCGAAAAATACGCACTAAACTTACCTGCTATTGAGCAATACATTCAAAAGGCAATACCGGTTACCGATTACGACCGCAGTGCTCTACTTGATGATGTAACGCCTCCAAAACCACGTAGAAGACGTACGCCTAACAACCGCAATTCTTCACGTCGTGGAAACGGAAGAGGCCGTGGAAAGCCTCAAAACCGAAACAACAGAGCGCAACAGTGAGGCGTAAAGGTACTCAATAAGAATCGAGGTTTTATGCAGGCAGAACTCCAGCACGACGCACAAACCTACGGCGAGTATTACGCCGCCGTAGATTTAGGCTCTAACAGCTTTCACATGGTGATTGTTCACGTTGTTAACGGCAGTGTGCAAATAATAGGGAAAATTAAACAGAAAGTGCGCCTAGCAGCAGGTTTAGATGATGAGCTAGCACTTGATGACGTAAGCATGGAACGCGGCTGGCAATGCCTGCAAGTATTCTCGGAACGCCTGCAGGATATCCCCCCTTCTAATATTAAAATTGTAGCGACCGCTACATTGCGACTGGCAACCAATGCGCATGTATTCATTCGCAAGGCAGAAGAGATTCTCAATCACAAACTTGAAGTGATTAGCGGTGAAGAAGAAGCGCGACAAATTTATCTTGGCGTAGCCTACACATCCGCCAACCAAGGCAATAGCTTAGTCATAGATATTGGCGGTGCCAGCACAGAAATCATTATCGGCAACGACATGCAGCCTATCCATCTTAAGAGTTTGGATATGGGCTGTGTAACGTTTATGGAACGCTATTTCACCGGCGGCACTATCACCGAAAACAATTTCGACAATGCCAAAAAAGCCGCACACGCGCTTATTGCCGATGTGTCTAGCGCGTTTTTGTGTTTTGATTGGGAGAATTGTTTAGGTGCATCTGGCACGCCGCAAGCCATTACTGAGATTCTTGTAGCACAGGGCATTAGTGATGCTATCCGCTTAGACTATTTGTATCATTTAGAAAAGCAATGTATTGAATGCGGCAGCATTAAAACCCTTGATATCGACGGATTGGAAGATAACAGAAAAGCTATTTTCCCGTCTGGTTTAGCGATCCTCATCAGCTTATTTGAAGCGCTAAATATCAAGCACATGAATATTTCTGGTGGTGCGCTTCGAGAAGGACTTATCTACGGAATGTTAGATAACGTTACCGAGAATGATCGTCGCCAGCAGACCCTTAATCAGGCAAAACATCGTTATCATGTAGATGCTAGTCACGCGAACTCGGTTAGTCACGTAGCGCTTACTTTATGCCATCAACTCTGTGCACAACAGAATATTTGTCATTTAGATACCGAAACTATTTTAGGTGCAGCCGCACAGCTTCATGAAATAGGTCTTCACATTGAATATAAGCGCCATCATGAGCATGGTGAATACATATTAAGTCACATTGATTTGCCCGGCTTCACGCGCCTTCAGCGGGCAGCCATCCGCGATTTAGTTGCTCAGCATAGGTTAAACATAAAGCCAGACGTATTTGAAAAGTACCACGAAGACTACCGTCCAATGCTAAAAGGCTTATTGCGAATTTTACGTATAGCAGTGGTGTTATGTCTGCGTCGTCAGAATAAACATATACCAGAGGTAACTTTGCAGTGCGAAGAAAGTAAGTGGACACTTACTTTTCCTGAAGGCTGGCTGAAATCGCATCCTTTGATCAACGCAGAGCTAGCAAATGAATGCTGGCTTCAGCATAAAGCTGGCTGCGAACTCGTTTGTAAGTAATCACTTACATACAGATAGGATGCGTTAAATGTATTACGATAAATAAAAAAGACACATAAAAAAAGCCGTGCATTGCACGGCTTTTTTGTTGTCGAACCTTTGGTTGTTGGTATTACTTGTCGTTTTGCTTCGCTAAAAGCGCAGCAGCTTGCGGAGCGAAATAAGTCAGAATCCCGTCTGCGCCAGCGCGCTTAAACGCTAATAACGATTCTAGGATTACCGCGTCTTCATTTAGCCAACCATTAGCAAAAGCAGCTTGATGCATAGCGTACTCGCCACTTACTTGATAGGCGAATGTCGGTACTTTAAATTCGTCTTTACAACGACGCACAACATCTAAATACGGCATACCTGGCTTCACCATTACCATGTCAGCGCCCTCTTCTATATCAAGCGCAATTTCGTGGAGTGCTTCATCGGTGTTGGCAGGATCCATTTGATAGGTTTTCTTGTTGCCGCCCTTTATATTTGCAGCGGAGCCGACGGCATCACGAAATGGACCGTAGTACGCAGACGCGTATTTAGCAGAATAAGCCATAATACACGTATTGATGTGACCTGCTTCTTCAAGTGCTTTTCGGATACTGCCAATGCGCCCATCCATCATGTCAGAAGGCGCAACAATATCAGCGCCAGCTTCAGCATGCGATAACGCTTGCTTAATGAGCACCTCGACTGTTTCGTCGTTCATCACATAACCAGTTTCGTCTAAGAGACCATCTTGACCATGAGACGTAAATGGATCTAATGCGATATCAGACATCAGCATTACTTCAGGAAACGCCTTTTTAAGCGCTCTCATAGCTTGCTGAGCAAGCCCTTCAGGATTGAACGCTTCGCTTGCACACTCGGTTTTAAGAGACATAGGTGTCACAGGGAAAAGCGCAATCGTTCTAATGCCCAGCTCTACCCATTTCGCCGTTTCTTGCACTAGCAAATCGATAGAAAGTCTTTCCACACCAGGCATAGAAGGTACGGCTTCTCGTGCGTTCTCACCGGGTAGTACAAAAACAGGGTAAATGAGATCGTCAGTGGTTAAACGGTGCTCTGCCACAAGCCCTCTTAAAGCATCTTTGGCGCGTAGTCTGCGCATTCTTCTTTGAGGGAAAGGTGAAGATGTCATAGTTTTTCCTGTAAATGTTTATGTATTACTGTATTGCGGCCCGCAGCCTTGGCTTCGTAAAGGCATTCGTCGGCGAACTTGAAAAGATTTTGCGCGTGCTCTTCATCAATAATAATGGTTGTAGAAACGCCCGCGCTTGCAGTTAGCTTAATGGTTTCCCCTTCGTAATCAAGTGGGGTCGACTCAAGGCTATCTCGCATATTTTCGGCAACGTGAAAAGCGCCTTCAAGATCGGTATTAGGCAATATAATGGCAAACTCTTCACCACCTATGCGACACAAGTCATCTGTAGGGCGATGGATGTGCTTCTGAAAGACATTGGTGACGTGAATTAAGCAAGCGTCACCACCATCATGTCCGTGTTGATCATTAATTTGCTTAAAATGATCCACGTCAACAATGATGAGAGATAATGGTGTTTGCTCACGTCTACTGCGTCGCCCTTCAGAACGCAGACGCTTATCGAAATGTCGACGGTTGTGCGCTCCCGTGAGCGGATCTATTGCATTTAACCTTTCCAATTCTTGGTTAACTTCAGACAATTCGCGTAACGTAATTTCTAGCTCTAACGTGCGTTCTTGTACTTTATACTCCAGGTCATCTTGATAACGCTTTTGTACTTCAAGTAAGTTCTCTTTGGCGGTATTTGCCTGTTTTTCCTGTTCTAGCGCGAACTGCTGCGCCTCAATGAGATCATCGCGACTGTGGCTATAATTAATCGCTAAGATAAGTGCCAAGATGAGCGTTTCAACCGCGCCACCAATGATCAGCAGGTTATTTGACGAAATAGGCAACTGAATAATATTAACGTTATCAAGGCTCGCACTTAGCCCACTAATTAATAGAAAACCCCAAGCAATGGTAAAATAACGTGCTACGACCACCCCTTTGAGCGTTAGCCAAATACCTAACCCAAGAGTAAAAATAACGATGAGGCTAAGCAGTAACAGGAACGCCTTTATCATGAACGAGTAAGGCAAGATAAGGCCGAGGATTATACTTAACCCGCACACCCAACTGATTGCCTGTGTGATTTTATCTAGCTTTACGCTGTGGGCTCTAATAGGTAGTAGGCTTCGCGTAAACATCGCCGCAAACATAATAGTCGCGTTAGCAAACACAAGAATTGCTTTACCTTGAAACCATGTGCTTCCCGGCCACATATAGGAGAAGCCGTAGCCGTGTAACGTCGCCAATATAAGCGCCAAACTCATTACATAGCCAGAGTAATAAAGGAACGACACGTTACTTGTCGTTACCGTTAAAAATGCGTTACTCACGCCCATTGCTACCAAGATGCCAAAAAATATCCCCAATGCCAGGTTACGGCTTGATGTATAGGCAATAAACTCTGTTTCTTCCCATATACGAATAGGAAGGCGTACGCTGCCAGAGGTTTGTACTCGAATAATCACCCGCTGCGACTGAGCGCTTACTGGTAGGGGGAATAATGGCTTCACATGAGAAACAGGCCGGTTGTCAAAGTGCAGGCCATCGCCACCTGAATAAGTAGCAATAGGCGTGCTGCCTATTTGGCTGTAAATCGCAACGTCTAAACTATCTAAAAGGGGATAGTCGATGTGCAATAGAAATCGACTTTCATTGCTTTGCGTTGGCGCAATGACCATTGAAAACCAATGTACGTTTGTGTTCATACCCAAGTTAATGGGTGAAGATATTGGTGTCCAGTCGGTAAGCGGCGTTTGAGTAATGGTAGTAAAATCGAGCGCATTGCCATTATCTACATTGAGATAAGTAAGCTGCGAGAAACGTGGTGTTGCACTGGTGTTAGGAGACAAACTAAACAACACAGACACAAATGCAACGACGGCCACTAGGGTGATTAGAATAAGACCCGCATCATACTTGCGCATCGCTTTCAGATTTGTCTGCATATAAACCTATGTTTAGCTGAGAGAAAACAACTCACAGCTATTAGCATAACTGCTAATACGTAATTTATCAGTCTCAACTTGCAGATATTCGCCTAATTGTTTAGCGATATGGGGTAGAAAAGCAGGTTCGTTATTACGTTTTCTCGGTCGAAGGGTTTTGGGAAACAGATAAGGCGCATCTGTTTCAAGAATAAGACGGTTTAAAGGTATAGACTTCACGGCTTCGCGTAGTGCTTCGCCTCGCTTCTCATCACATACCCAGCCAGTAATACCAATATAAAGCCCCAGCGCAAGGTAGTGCTGAACCTGCTCTGCATTCCCAGTAAAACAGTGGGCAATACCACCTTTTATACGAGGCATATACTCGGTTAATAACGCGACTTGTTCGTCAAACGCATCCCTTTCATGTAAATACACGGGTAAGTCTAATGCAGCCGCAATGTCTAACTGGGCTTCGAACACTGCCAACTGAACGGGCTGTGGTGAGAAATTGCGATTAAAATCCAGACCACATTCACCAATTGCAACACACCCTTTCTGTTGTGCAAGTTCGCGTAACCGCTTGTAATCACTTGGCGTGACATCTTTTGCATTGTGAGGATGGACACCGATAGTGTAACAGCATTGGGTTGGATACTTATTATATAGCGCTACTGCGGCGTCCCATTCACTGGGGTGCGTGGTGATAATGCAGAGTTTTTCTACCCCTGCATCTTTTGCTCGTTGTATAACTTCATCGGCGTCAAATCGCTTATCAAGCAAGTTGACGCCAGCATCAAACCAAGGCATTTATTTTACGCGTTTCACTTTCATGCGCTTGTTAAGCCCTTCTACACTTAAGAAAAATGCACCCAATAAGCCCCTTTCTACGGCTACCGACTGACCTTCCTTAAGCTTCATATAGGTTCCATCAGTTTGCTGCCATACAGAACCATCGCTGAAAGTTATAACATGCTTATCACGCACATTCTTCTTGATCGAAGCGATAGTGACCGCAATCTCAGAAGCTTCGTCAGACAAATCTCGCTTATGTTCAAGTCCAAAGTCATTCTTAGGTTCTGAGGCTTGAACTTGTCCCTGAGCGACAGGCGCTGGGCGAGGCTTCATCTGATTACCATTGTTGCTCTTGTAGGCCTGTAGTTGCTCAATCTGAGCGTCTGAACCTTCGTACTTGTTGAGTGATTTCGCGACGCTGTCATAGCACATAAGTCGCTTTAAACTATTATCCGTGTTGCGACATTTCTCCAATGCATCAGCAACTGTCTCAGCTTGTACATTAAACGCCCCAAACGCGCACAGAATAGTGGCAAGAGATAGCAGTCGGGTTTTCATTTTTATTCCTTTCTTTTTTTAACATCTATGTGTTGTCTGTTGTTTCAGTAGATGTATCGTCTTTTGGTGTTTTACCCGCGTAAAATCCTCCAACAATAACCCCTACTTCAAACAGCAACCACATTGGAATAGCTAATAATGTTTGAGAGATAACATCTGGCGGTGTTAGCAACATGCCAACCACGAATGCACCAACAACCACGTACGGGCGCTTGGCTCGTAAAGACTTAGCATCCGTTACCCCAGTCCAGCACATTAAGATAATGGCTATCGGTATCTCGAATGAGACCCCAAATGCAAAGAACAGTTTCAAGACGAAGTTCAAATAACTGGATATATCTGTACTTACCGTTACACCTTCAGGTGCTACGCTTGTAAAAAACGCGAACGCTATTGGAAATACCACAAAGTAGGCAAACGCCATTCCTGCGTAAAACAGCAGCGTACTGGAAAGTAGTAAAGGCGCTACCAGGCGCTTTTCATTTCTGTACAAACCCGGAGCCACAAACCCCCATACTTGATAGAGCACGTAGGGAATAGCAATAAAAAACGATAACACCAGTGTAAGTTTAAACGGAGCAAAGAAAGGTGATGCAACGTCGGTTGCAATCATGCTCGCATTTTCAGGTAAGGCTTCAAGCAATGGCATCGCCAATAGCTTATAAAGGTCTTGCGCAAACGCCGCAAGACAAATGAAGACGATAAGTACGCTCAAAAGGGCTTTGAGAATACGGCTACGCAATTCAATTAAATGAGAAATAAGGTTATTAGCGTCAGACATCTATTGCTTTTTATAAGGTTCTTGAACCGACTCTGCAGCTTTTTTTAGCTCATCGACGCTTTGTTCAAGTTCAGGTGAAAGATCTTTAAGCCCTTGCTGCTCTGCTTTTTTCAAATTTTCATGCAATTCGTGCACGCGCAACTGATGCTCAACTTCTTGCTTAAAGCCCGTTGCTACATTACGCACGCTACGAATTGTATTTATAGTTGAGCGCATGGCACCCGGTAATCTTTCTGGCCCTAAAATAAGCAGCGCCAGTACACCGATAACCAATAGCTCCCAAAAGCCGATATCGAACATTAGGATTTTTCTTTAACGTCGCTCTGCGTCTTAGTTGAAACAGGCTCTGCTGCTGACTTTTCTTCAACTTGCTTCTTTTGTTCAAAGTCTGCGTCTTTGTCTTCTTCGGTGACTGCTTTTTTGAAGCCTTTGATTGCGCCGCCTAAATCAGTACCTATACCTTTAAGACGCTTCGTACCAAATAAAAGCACCACAATAACCAGTATGATCAGCAACTGCCAAACACTAATACCACCCATAAAAATAATCTCCCTTACATCGATTGGCACAGTATGCCATTGCCTGCTGATGCTTTCACCTGAATATTTACTTCAATGAATAAAGATTGACGTTTTGGTTGGGACAATCCATGCTCTGTATATCCCCAATGCGAATGGTCGAAACATTCAACTATGCTAATTTTTACAAGGAGTTAGTGAGCAATGCTATGCCTTACCGTGGTCTATTGCCATTTATTGCTCGCTTTACCTGTTGCACCTGACTCAGCTGCTGACACGTTGAACTCCCCCGTAAATGCGACCAGTGTAGGTATAACCTATCGGGATATTGCTCGGCCAGAAAATACGCTTTCTAACCGCGCTAACTCGACAAAAGAAAGTACACACTCCTTGCCTCCTTCAATACCTAATGAGCAATGGTTTGATATTTGGCAGCGTAGCTTCACCGACACCATGGACTTCACCGTAAAACAGCTTGATGGTTTGTTTGAAAGTTCAGATGAAATAGGTGCTTCAGGACAGAAGGAAGCCAGAGCCGAAGGCCGTGTTCAACTTGCATGGGAGCCAAGAAGTGGCATGCTCTCGGATACGGATTTGCGCTTCAGGGTAAGAGTTCGCCTACCGGCTTTAAAAGAACGCGTTGATTTACTATTAAGTGATAACGAAGACGAGACACAGAACAACACAATACGAGCCGCGAGGGATACCGGCAATAACAACCGCGATCGAACGACCATTGCGCTTCGCTTTCGTCCTGAGCAAGACTCTCACTACTCATTTAGAATTGGCGCTGGTCGCCGCGACCAACTCTATGCGATGACCCGATACAGAGATGCTTTTGCCTTTTCTAAACAATGGGCCATGCTATACGACGCCGAACTTTACTATTACACCCGTGACCGTTTGGGTGCGGAGGTGGGCGTCGCTTTTCAATACGAAATCAATAAAAAGCACCTGGTTCGACAAAATAATCGCTACTACTACCGCGACGATACCAACGACTGGCTATGGCGTCACGAGGTTCACCATTTGTTTTCGGTAGATCAACACAACGCCGTTATTCCTCACTTTATGGTGGAAGGGCTTAGCCAACCCAACTTTCGCGTAGAAGAAGTCTATGGCGGGTTTAGGTGGCGTAACAACATGCTGCGCGATTGGCTATTCTTTGAGGTAGAGCCTTTCGTTTTATGGCTACGTGAAGAGGATTTTAAAACCTCATACGGCGTAGCCCTGCGCGTAGAAGCCTATTATGGGCGCGATACTTAGGGTAATTCCTTAGAATGAAAAAAGGCTGTCTACTGACAGCCTTTCGAAAAAACGCTTTGCGGGAATAAATTTAAGGACGAAGTGCCCTATCACCTCGAGCAAGCCCACACACGCCGGTGCGCGATGATTCGATAATTTCAGCACACTGCCCCATAGTCGTGGCAAATGCATCTAGCTTATCTGTGGTGCCCGTAATTTCAATGGTGTAGTTGTTTACGTTCACATCCACAATACGCGCACGGAAGATATCAGAGTTCCGCTTCACTTCAGCACGTACCGACTCTGTGCGAGTCGCGACTTTAATCAGCATAAGTTCGCGTTCAATGTGCGTACCTTCAGTAAGGTCTACCACTTTTAGCACATCAATAAGCTTATTCACTTGCTTAGTAATTTGCTCTATGACTTTGTCGTCGCCGTGCGTGATAATCGTTAGACGCGAAAGGCTCGCGTCGTCGGTTGGTGCCACACACAGTGAGTCGACGTTGTAACCACGTTGTGAGAATACACCAACGATACGAGATAGTGCGCCAGGGGCGTTTTCCATTAATACAGAGATAATACGTTTCATCAGGTTCGCTCCGTCTTGCTTAAGCGCATGTCATCCATTGCGCCAAACTTAATTTGCATTGGATATACGTGTTCGTTTTGGTCTACTGCTATGTCCATAAACACTAAGCGATCTGTGTAACTGAAACATTTCTCCATTGCTGCGTCTAGCTCGTCAAGCTTGTCTACTTTAATGCCCACGTGTCCGTAAGCTTCTGCCAACTTCACAAAGTCAGGCATTGAATCCATGTAAGAGTGTGAGTGACGTCCTTTATAAATCATATCCTGCCACTGACGAACCATACCTAGGGCACGGTTATTCAATGAGATAATCTTGATAGGCAGGTTGTACTGCAAACAAGTAGATAGCTCTTGAATATTCATTTGAATACTGCCGTCACCCGTTACTACCACAGAGGTTGAACCTGGGTGCGCAAACTGCACACCCATTGCAGCCGGTAAACCAAAGCCCATGGTGCCAAGACCACCTGAGTTGATCCACTGACGCGGTTTATCATAAGGGTAATAAAGCGCAGCAAACATTTGGTGCTGACCTACGTCAGAACTTACGTAGGCTTTACCGTCTGTGTGTTTGTACAAGGCTTCGATAACGCGCTGAGGCTTAATTACCTCTTCGCCCTGTGCGTAGTTTAAGCACTGACGAGCGCGCCAGGTTTCAATTTGTTGCCACCAATCGGCCAGCTTTTCGCTTTGACCTGATAAGTCTTTCTTATTTACCTGACTTAAGATTTGATCAAGTACTTTATCTACCGAACCTACCACAGGAATATGCGCATTTACGGTTTTAGAAATCGATGCTGGGTCAATATCAACGTGAATAATATCCGCATGTGGGCAGAACTTATCAACGTTATTAGTAACACGGTCATCAAAACGTGCACCTAGTGCAATGATGCAATCGGCATTATGCATGGTCTTGTTCGCTTCAAGCGTACCGTGCATACCTAGCATGCCGATAAATTGCTTGTGTGTACCCGGCATAGCACCAAGGCCCATTAGCGTACAAGTTACCGGTGCATTAAGCTTCTCGGCTAACTCAATAACCTTTGCAGACGCATCGCAAGCTACAGCTCCACCACCTACATACAGTACGGGACGTTCTGCTTTAAGTAGCGACTCAACTGCTTTTTTGACCTGTTTAGGATGGCCTTTTTCAGTTGGGTTGTAAGAACGCATGGTCACGTCAGTTGGGAACACGTACGGGTGTTCTTCTGCTACGTTCACAATATCTTTTGGCAAATCTACTACCACCGGACCAGGACGACCTGTGTTGGCAATATAATAAGCTTTAGCAATCGCTTCTGGGATATCAACCGCGCGCTTTACCAAAAAGCTGTGCTTAACGATAGGGCGTGAGCACCCCACCATGTCAGTTTCTTGGAATGCGTCTTCACCAATATGCTTCGACGGCACCTGTCCCGATAAAATAACCATCGGAATAGAGTCCATATATGCAGTAGCAATACCTGTAATAGTATTCGTAGCGCCTGGACCTGATGTGACGAGCACTGTGCCGGTTTTGCCAGTTGAACGTGCATAACCATCCGCCATGTGGGCGGCTGCCTGTTCATGACGTACGAGGACGTGTTTGACATCATCTTGCGCAAATAACGCATCATAAATGTCTAATACGGCACCACCTGGGTAACCGAACACGTGTGTCACTCCTACATCTTTTAGCGCTTCAACCACCATGGCTGCGCCCGACATCATTTTCACAGTGCTTTCTCCTGTAATGGGTTGGGGGGTTTGTCAGCGTACGTTGACGATGCCCCGACTATATCTAAGGTAATAGGAAGATAAAACACCAAATTGCGTAAAAGTGAGATATATATCCCAATATTCGCAATAATTAGGATAAATATTTCGACTTAAGTGTAATTTTGACAGAAAATAGGATATTTATTTACACGATTTTAACAGCGCAACCAATAAACATAGTTGCTTTAAGAGAGGCGCCTTTACACGTTTTAGATGCATAAAGGCATAAGCTTAATCATCGAGGTCGATATCAAGATCACTGTTATCGCTCATATCGTCGTCATCGTCAACATCTTGTTCAGCAGCACGCTTAGAGCCATAAATACTTGCTGTTTTTGGACGGTTTATTCTGGCTTGGTATTTCAACCACGCTTTCTCTTGCGGTGTTGCAGGGTCACGATGACCAAGAGCCGATTCCAAATAGGCTTGTTCTTCATCATTCTCTGGCGTAATTTTCCCGTCCACTAGTGCAGCGAACAAACTACCATGGGCCTGAAGAAGCTTGCTCTCATTAATTGAAAAATCTCCTGAACGGGCAAAGCCGTACGGGTAATTTTTCTTATCTATAAAGGGTTTTCTTGCGACTTGCTCTTTTGTGATTACAGACATCTTAACCTCTTCCACCGCTAATACCTGCGTTGTAAACACAGACAAAATTGCAACACCAACTGTTGAATGAAATAGACTACTGATATAGCGCCTTAATCGCTTTCAAGGTTATTCTTAGTCGGATTTTTATTTTCTGTCAAACAGAAAAGTAGCTGTAGTAAAAACTTAATATTGAATGTTTTAAAAGAGCATAAAAAAGGCCGCAAGCGCGGCCTTTTAATATAAGTGGGATATCAGCGTTTTTCACTTACCCAAACCGTAATAGTTCCGTCGACGACCACGGTGCCTTCAGCGTTATACGCCTTAACAGAAATAGGTAAATCACCTGGCTTCCATGCGTCAGCTGGCACTTCTGCTACACAACGAATATCTGAGTCTGCTTTCGCCGGATACTTTACTTCCATACCTTTTGGGATCCACCTAAGGTTTTTAGGTATGGATGCTTCACACATGAACCCCATGGCCATTTCCAGACCATTGCAAATAGCAATAACGTGAACCGTTCCAATGTGATTTTCTACCGCTTTACGTTTACTAATAAGCACTTCACAGTAGTTTGGTTTAATGTCTGAGATAAGTGGTGAAACGGTAGAAAAATAAGGTGCCCTGCGCGCTGAGTACCAGCTAAATAGCTTCTTGCCAAAGGGCAGCTTCATAAATTTGTTATATGTATTTAGTACGTAATTCTTTGACATAGTTGTTCACGCTGATAGTTGGGAGCTTTTTATCTTTCGAGTGATTATTAAACCTGCGCCACTGGTTAGACCAGCGGAAGTTACATTAACATAATCCCAACGAAGTAGTGATGCAAATAAATTCCTATTTAGAGATATAAAAAAAGCAGCTAAAAAGCTGCTTTTTTAAATCTGTGTAGACGTTACATTGTGTAATTTACGCCTAGATAGAAGAAGCGTCCTCTAGGCCCTGCCGGTCTCGACAATGTGCCAAGGTAAGGATCTTCCTCAAACGCGTTATTGATACCACCATATACTTCTAGGCTATCTTCAAAAGTGTATGAAACAGAAAAATCATGCACCAACGCAGAGCCAGTGTGAGTTTGACTGATAAAATCAGGATCACTCTCGATATCCTGGTTTTCTAGCCCTGGAAGTAGCTGGCTTCCTTCGTAGCGTCCTCTCCACCCAACAACGAGTTCACCAATTATATAGTCTGCACTCATGTTTACGATCCACTCTGGTCGCCCAAACGTTCCAAGAACATCTGTGACTTCGTCAGGTGCACTCACATCCCTTACTTCATCATTTTTGAGGAAGTTTGTTCCGTTGATAGTGAATTCAATTCTTCCGTCTGTGTCGACTAATTTAGCTAACTCAAAGCCATAATCTACGCGGAAATCAATACCAGATGTCTCTACCGCTGCAAGGTTGATAAACCCTGAACGAAAATCTGTGATAAATCCATTTGTAGCATCACGATCAATTGCGTCACAAAATTGGTTGTTGATTGTTGGCGCGTCTACGCAGTTAGATGCAATGTCAAAACCAGTAAGGCTATCAATCAGGCCATCAATTTCAATATTATAGTAGTCTAGCGTCACTACTAAACCTTCCAGCATACCGTCGAGCTCTGTATCTGGTCTCCACACTGTACCAATCGTGATGGTTTCTGCTTCTTCAGGATCAAGGTCTGGGTTACCGCCCGTTGAACCAGAAACAAACGCTGACAGGAAGTTAGTAGAATCATAAGTGCCATCAGCTACCGCGTCGCCAATCAGTGCAATACAGTTCGCCTCCCTGAACTCAGAGCCCGCACTAATTAAGTTTTGGTTACAAGGGTCATCTCCTGCACCAAGTGAAGCCGCAAATGTAGGTGCGAAGGCTTCATTAATGTTGGGAACCCGCACCGCTTCAGAGAAGGTCGTTCGAATACTAAATGTATCAACAGGTGACCATACTGTTCCTATCGTCCAAGCGTCATGCGTACCATATGGGTCGTAGTCTGAGCTTCTGTATGCAGTGCGCAGCTCTAATCGCTCAGCGAAATCGACACCTTCTAGTAAAGGTATAGTTGCTTCTACAAAGTATTCTGAAACATCGTACTCACCGTCAGAAGGATTGGTTGGGCCGTTGCGAGAGTCTAATGTTCCAAAGGTTAAGCCTGCTGCAGAATATGGATCTGGCGTATAGGTACTTGACTCTTTTCTCCATTCGTAACCAAGAGCAAACATAACAGGGCCTGCCGGAAGCTCGAATAAATCAGAAGAGTCGCCCGATACTACTGCTAAGAAATTCTCTTGCGTTATATCGTTCTGCTCAGTGCCAGGTTGGAATATAAAGTTAGCCGCTTCTGCGCTGATTGAATCCTTTCCAAACAAATTCACTGGTACACAAGAGCCATCACCAGGCTGGAAAGTTAAGAACCCAAAATTCGCATTCGCAGATGGAAACGGCGACGTAGGAGGAAGCGCAGAACTGTCTAGGTCAGAGCGACAAACAACATTGCCAGTTGCTGGATCTGTTACAGCGTCAATAGCAGCGAAGTATCTGTCTTCTATGCGCAAGTTCGAAGTAATGTCGGCATCAGTTCGACCGTAGTTATAGAAAACCTCGTACTCTAGAGCGGTGTTAGGGATATAACCATCGAAGCCTGTAACAATACGATACGTTTTACGTTCTGCTTCTGGGTTTGAATTAGCGTTTATATCAAGAACATCGCGAGACATTACCAAGCTTAGTGATTCACCTTCTGCTTGTAATTCATTAATTTGAGATAGTAGAGCCGCAGGAATATACGGATTGTCTAGGGAGATTGGAATATCGTCATTGAAACCATTCACCTGATTAGTTTCTTTAGTCGAGCTAAATACGAATTTGGCATCTACAAAGAAATTTACGAATTCATTTAGTTCGTAATTTGACACTGCCTGTACTAAGACTCTTTTAGACTCTGGAAGGATAAGTTCAGCGTCGGGACTACCCGGTACACCATCACCACCACTCGCATCGAAAGGTCCAGCATAAACATCGCCGGGATTGTAGGCACGTAAGGTGCCGTCTTCACCCACTACCTGACACGTTGGAAACATGGACGTTCCGATAGTGCCGCAACCTAGCACGCCGCCAGATCCAGCGACATCTCCAAACGCACTGCCAGTTAATGAAATTACACCTCTGTCACTTGAAATTGGAAGTCGGTAATCTGGCACCCAAGTATTCTTGAAGCGTGAATCAATACCAAATGCACTCTGAGTAGCCTCTGTATTAGCTACTTGTGTATATAGACCAGAGCCTGCAAAGTCTCTATCTTTAGCATACACTGGGCTGGTTTCTTGGTATTCAACCGCGAATACTAAATCACCTTTATCTGTAGAAAAGCCGTTGGCCAATGATAAAAAGAATTCATTTGCGTCACCATCGTCAGTCACACCTGTTTGAGTGCGAAGCTCTAGCCCGTCGAACGAGGCTCCGTTTCTCATATTGAAGTTGACAACACCGGTTACCGCATCAGCGCCGTAAACAGCTGAGGCACCACCAGTGAGGACTTCCACGTTTCTAAGTAAAGCAGTAGAGATGGTATTTACATCAACAGAGCCCGTACCCTCAATACCTGAAACATGTCGTCGACCGTTTTCCATAACTAAGGTTCGCTCACTACCTAGATTACGTAAGTCCAGTAAGCTTGCTCCTAGTGGGGTTCCATTAAATGCAGAAAAAGACCCCGGCAGTGACGCCTGTAGTTGAGGCGACTCACGCAACATGGCACCTAAATCTATTTGACCAGATGTTTTGATATCACCAGCATTAATGGCAAGAACAGGGCTCGCTGCTTCCAGGGAGGAGTCTTGAGCAACGCGAGAACCGGTTACAACTACTTTTTCGACATCCTTCTCTTCAACAGCGGCTTCTTCCTGAGCCTGAACCGCAGATGCACTAACAGTAAGTGCAGATGCTACTGCAATTGCTAGTGCAGAAATATTGTTTTGCTTTGATGAACCAAAAGCCATGTGTGTTTCTCCAAGTATTACTTTTTCGTTCCAGAGTGCTCTTTACGGCACTTTCGAGGAGTCTAAAAGCGATGGTTATTTTTATATGTTTACAATTTGCGTTTTACATAATGCATTTTGCAAATGGTGTGCCTATCAAAAAGCAAGTAAACAGTGAAACTACCGCTAAAAAACGGCGCATTATGCATATTTACCCACTAAAATCTATTTAATATTCAAAAAGACTTAACTAACGGCTTTCGAATGCACATTTAATGTGCAAAAGAGCTCGTAAAATGTAGATTTATTGAGAACTAGGTTGAAATCAAGGCGGCACCGCACTAGGAAGGTGCAAAGAGTCATGAATAAGGATTCACAACTGTGCGTAAAGACAGACAGAATCGGCGCTGAAGCAATAAGCGCAAGCAAATTTATACTTTCGTATAAATTTAAGATTACGCAGTTAATTAGGTCACGTTGTATATTTAAATAAGTAGGTCTTAAACCGTTTTTCAGAGCTGACGACTTGCCGATTCTTGAGCAAGTATGCACGGTGCTTTTCAGTGAAATAAGAGGTTATGGTTTGTAGCAAAAACTAATTTGAATGCTTTGTGAAGCGATGGCCGACACTCGGTCGCGGGCGCATAAAGGGGCGCATCAATACATCTGCTAATGTTTAGATTTTCGTGATGTTTGAAAATTTGGAGCGGGAAACGAGATTGGTATCTGGCCGACACTCGGTCGCGGGCCC